>Ga0209700_100061_pt1 | contig 145514 bp, 62 predicted proteins | sample SiratroredBW_FD_187528 | JGI IMG/M metagenome (GOLD analysis project Ga0209700, IMG submission 187528) | Root nodule microbial communities of legume samples collected from California, USA - Siratro red BW (SPAdes) (version 2) | ecosystem: Host-associated > Plants > Roots > Nodule | place: USA... | reverse complement strand
ATATATATATATATATATATATATATATATATATATATATATATATATATATATATGTATGTATGTATATATGTATACTTACGTATATGTAAGTATGTATGTATATATAAGAGATCAAATTATAACGATATACTATTAATAACTTTTTACAAAAATAATATTTATCAATTTAATTATTAATTATAACTTAATATAATCATAAATTTCGTTAAATTTTATTAAAATTGAAAATAAAAGTTAATGAAGTCATTCGGATTTTAATATATTTAAAATAATATACATTAGATTGATTTTGATTTATATAAATAATTTTATATCAATATAAATTTATATTTTAATCTATGTAAAATAAATTTTAAATCACACGATAAATTTAAAAATATATATGATTAGTAAAATAATATAGAATTTAATAAAAATTATATCACCGTAATATATATATATATATATATATATATATATATATATATATATATATATATATATAACATTTGATCTGGACAACTAGTTCGATCTCCAAATTTGAACCCACTCAGAGAAATTTTCCTATGAAAATTAGGTATAGAGTTGAATGGTTATTCAGGACTCGAAAGTATATTTGTTATGACTAATGTTTCGTAATATTTACACTTTCTTATTCAGAACACTATCTTTTCTAATTGATTCTTCATACAGAGATGACTCAATTCTGATTTAAAATGAATTTCATGAAATTCAGAGAGAGAATTTTCATCATATTGTATGATACATACATTGAATATTCATTGTGCTCAATTACTCTCAAATGTGAATTTTATAGAAAGAATAGACTACAGAGGTCATCACTTAATGTATGGGGGCACGTAGAAGTCATCAACTTTAACATTTTCAATCCAATCTCTATTTCTACCACTTTTGAGTTTTATATTTTCATTACACAATTAACATATTTTGAATATTGAGAATAACAAGAACCGACCAAGAAAATAAAAATAAAAAGAAGAAAGAAGATAGAAAGAAGAAAAACAAAAATATGTACTTAAACTATGATTATTGATTTCTATACTACATACGGATAGCATTATGTACTCAACGATGGTTATTGATTTCTATAATACATCATAGGGAGAGCATAAAAAACCTCTAGATTACTATATAATAATTGGGCTATAGCAAAATTTCCCTATATTTTAGGGATATATATACCTGAAATTGCACCGGAATATGATATACCTATCCGTGAGTATACTTAATCCGCTACAATCTAGCTAGCAACGCTAACTTCATCCACTTATCTGTGAGAAGAATATTTGTTTTTCAAAAACAACATGAAAACAAGAAAATGAAATCCTGTATTCGTGAAGCAATAACATGTGAGGGGAAAAGGTTAGGATAAGAGTAAAATATTTAAATTTGTTATACATCATATATGACACTCCATTATTTTATAATCCATTATTATTGCATGAATCATTATTAAATGCCACCCAATTTCATACTATAAAAATTAAACTCAAATTAATTAGTGAATAATCAAGATGTGTACCGTGTAAACATAAGGATCATAACGCCCGCCCGAGCCTGATCTTTTCACAGCATCCACCCTTAGCAACCTAAGTCACAGTTCTTCTTTCCATCAGACAACAAAAATAACGACATTTCTATTAAAAGAACATTAAATATCAATATTTAGTAGGTTCTGTCAAACATGTTTAGCATTATTAGAATTTATTACTGTGGTAATTAACATTCATTAAAGAAAAGTAAGATTCAATTTTTAATAAGCCTTCATTTGGTGGAGATACTTTATATGGATGATTAAAAAAAGAAATAAGTAAGAATGATTGGTTGAGTTGATTTAAGGAAAAAATAATTTTGGGAGCAATGAGAACCTACTTGTACTCTTCTATTCTTTTTCTAATTTATTTCTACCCATATCAGTGCCTCTATCCTCAATTTAACACATATACTTATTTTTTTCCCTTTATTTCCCATATATTGACACTCCTATTACTTTTTCTCATCTTACTCATTCCTCCCATTTCTCTCCTCCCTATTAAACACAGTGATGAATTGTTAACATTTATTTGTGTATGAAAACTCCAAGAGTTGGTTTGTGCTTGTTTTTGCTGCAATAACAAAATCAAACTGTCAGTGATTTCTATCCGCTGAAAGTAATCAAACTAAGCCCATTATATTTAAATCAGGTAAACATTTATGTTGGGGTGATGATTGATTGACATTCATCAATTTTTTTACATCACTTCACAATTATTTTTATTATTTTCTTGTTAAATAATATAATTTGTGTTTTAATTTAATATCTTATTTTAATATTTTATTATTAAAAAGCAGTTGTATGTGGTTGTTTTCTAAAAGAGGGGTGTGGAAATACTTTGTTTTTTCTTATGTTGCATGGCTAAATCTGCGTGTTTGGGTGCGTGAGAGAGAAATTACATTCTTAGAGCTTTGCTTGTGTCGGGGCTGTCACCGAGCATTTGACGAATCTTCACTTCAGAGGAATCACCGCAAGAGAGCAACTTCAGTATGGCTTCGCCGCGCCGTCGCAGGTGCGGCGAACCAGCCGCGCGACGCGACGGCGCAGCCGTCTCGTGTGCTATCCCGGCCACACGCTCAACAATCGCGCCTCTGCATCTTTTAGCGTAGCGCAAGCTTCGCGCGCTGGAGACGCCGCTCGAGCTGCTCGACAAGCAGGAAGAGGCCTCGCCAGAGGCCGAAGCAGGAGATAACATATTCACCGCCTCGCCGGCGTTCGGTTTCCGGTCGCCGGAGCACGACGAGGTCCACGTGACCTTGGATCTTATCTTCCTAGCAATCTTTAACAAAACTAAAATCCTTAGTTTACAGAAAACAATCAATAACATAAATCGCAATTATCAGTCAAATAATTAAATCTCTTATCCTCCAACACCGACCTCGCTTAGACTCAATCATACATTATCAAATCCAACAGAACAGAAAATCGCCAGAAACAACAGCAACAAGGATGCATAATCTCATCAGTGAAGTGAATTCTCAGATCACACAGAGTTGTTTGTTTTCATTCTGCTTCCAAACACAAACAGAAACAGAAACGAATCGAAATAAAATCTAAACTACAACCAACTAGAAGGTAGACAGAAATATATAATCGACCTTGAGCTTCATCTGATTGTAACGCAAGATAGCAGAGAACGATACACTGCGCGATTCGTTTTCTTTCTCGGAGGAATCACCGTCGTCATTGGTGAGCGAGGAAGAGGAGGATTTATTAGAATCGTAGGAAAGTGAGATTTCTCTGAAAGTGCTGCCGCTTCTTCTCTCTGGAACCGCATCGCTTGAATCACAGGGAAACCTTCAGAGCGAGAAATTTATGAAAACAGAGTGAAGATCGAAACGAATAAACTAAGAAAAGGGTGAATTGAGATTGTTGGCGTTACTTAGGAGTAGAAAGGAAGGGAGAGGGAGGTGTGGCCTTGAGAAGAAGCAGAGATGATGCAACCGTTCGTTCTGTGGAACTCGGAAACGAAGACATTGTTGCATTCACTCTTTTCTCTCTCAGCAGCTTTTGAAAATTCCCGGGTATATTGAAATGCTTTCAAATTTTTCTCTCTCTTCGTCAGCGTTTGCCGCGTGTGTTCTAACGGTTTTGCTTATTGTTATTGCCACTCAAGAATAATATACGCCATTTATATCAAATATGTTTTTTTAATTAGAATTAGTATATATGTTAAAAAATATAAAAAAATTCTTACAAATAAATTAATTTTGATCGATAAAAAGTAATTTCTTAAAAACTTTGTTAAGGTTGGTAGTTACTCTACTTTTAAAGATGAAGTCATGGAACTCTTATATTATTGCCATTCATATGTATAAGTATCAACTCTACCATTTTAGGATGTCTTATAGTTTTAGTTCCTTTATGTGAGTAGATAAGAGATCTTTTACCTATTTAATTTAGAAGAAATTGCACAAGAAGTTAAGTTAATACCAAATACACTTCCTTTAATTCGAAAATTTATATTTATCATCTTTTATGTTTGTAATAAAATAAGATTCATAATTTTCATTTACTTTTGAGTAAACACCCGTTTATCTTATATTATTTTGAAATGTATATAATTTAGACTAAATCCTAAATAAAAATTATGAACATTAAAATTTAAAAAATATAACAATAATATATTTTCTGATAAATAAAAATAAAATAAATATTTTTTTATAAACAAAAATAAGAGAGTGATTTGTCATTTTATTCAAAATATCAAAAAATATATGTATTACTTATTAAAAAATAAGAAAGGTTGATGTTTATTTAAAAATAACAGGGAGGGTGTAAATCTCTCTTTAGAAGTAAATGAAATATGAGAGATTTTTACTAAAACAAGGTATCGTTTTTTACTAACTCCTTTTTAGTCAATAAAGATATTTGATTGACATATTTTGAGTGGGTATTTGTATTAGTTCTATTAAAATTGGTTTTGAATAAAATTCATTTTTGAGAAATCATGTTAATTAATGTTTAATATATCATAAAGAATTCAATGGTGAAACTAAATATGTACTTATACTTTTCATGAAAGGTGTGAGATTTATGTTTTGATCGGATAAAAGAAATAGATACAAATTTATAAGGTTAAAAAAAAATATGTATAAATGAGTTATTTTAAATATAAATAATTAAATTTCATCTACTAATTTTTCTTCAGTTTAAATTTCACTTCTGTTATTTTTAAATAAATAGAAGCTTACTGACCGGTCTCTTACAATGAGGCCGCGTCACTTGCACTGTGCCACGGCTTCTTCCTTGCACCATCATAGTCTTAGGCTGCACCTTAGATTACATACTGGATTGTAAAATCACGTAACATATAACGGATTGTACAATTCGGTATGCATTTCAAACATTCCCTATTAATCCGATAATTTACAAATCCTCCCTACCTCTACCACCTTTTTCCTTTCCTAAAAACTTAGAGAAAGATAGATAATTGCTTATGTATTCGTGCTTTGAAACTTTATTCAAAAATTGAAAAATTCAATTTTAATCTCCCAAAGCTCCCTGCAATGCGTCCAAGACGTCAATATCATACACACATAGAGAAACGCACTCACTGTTTTGGACTTGGACAGGTGCAGAAACAATGAAAATGGTTGTAACAGGTGCAGGAAAAACGAAAATCAGTGGTCAGCTGAAGAGGTGCAGGACCACACGGAAGTAGGTAAAGGGTGCTGGAGGTGCAGGAAGACGCCCTCGCACTGGGCACATCTAGGCCCAATCATCCAACTCTAACGGGCTTTATCCAAAATCAGCCCAGTCTAAAAAAATCCATATGATCTGTGCTGCAATTCATATTTCATGGATTCTTCAAAAGTGTTTTTTTTTTTTAATATTTTATCACAATCTTATCATTAAATCATGGCTCACACTTACAAAGTAAATGTCCAATAACAAAAAAATGTTAAAAATATATGGATTGTTCACTCAAATAACTTATTTAGAAGTTATGTTACAATTGTAGAGTTTTCTAAGAATGTATATTTTTTACAACTTTTTATTTACATGCAAATTTTTCTAACCTAAAAAATTTATCCGTTCTTAATTTCAAGAATCCCATCAAATCACTTATATTTCAATGAAAGTTTCTTATGAGACATAAATTTTTTAATATTCACAAAATAATAATTCACTTTTAAACATCTCTTATTACTTTTTTCATCAATAAATATGGCTCACACGTACACAAAAAATTAATGGAATGCCTTGATAGCAGTTGAGTCCTCTCCAAACTAAACATCCAAGATCAAAGGTTTTTGCTTTTGTCATAGACATATGCCACTTGTTTGGAAACTTGTTAGTGCACATGGCGGCAAATCATTGATTGGATGGAAATAGACTTGTGAACTAAGTTGTCCACCATACCCAGTTTCACTGTCTTCCCAAGTCACCTACACTCTGGAAAGAAAGTAGTAGTGATTTAATAACACAAGTCAAGGAGAGCCAAGCAAACCCACAAAACAAAACCCCCCTAGTTCCTTCTGTCTCAATAAATCAAGATAATTGGTAATAAGAAACTTTTCATTTTTGGATGAACAGAAACTAATTTTTTCAAGCTAATAAAAATCCATGTTTGGTAATATATGTCAATCCCTTTAGTGTTGTTAAAAGTAGTAAAGAAATCACTTTATTCAACTGATAAAGGTTTTCATTATAAATCTAAACATGTGCTAAATTGGTGTAAGAACACATCATCTAACATAACATATCTTTTAAAACATATTATTTATTATTAACCAACAATTTACTAAAAGTCATGATAGTATGTGAGCTTTAATTTGTTAGTTTATGGTTATGACAAATAAATTTTGTAAATTTAAATTAGCGAAAATGTGATGATAATCTCTAGAAAATGTATTGACATGGCAGGTCATAAATCAAAAGCATTATAATAGCAAGTTCCAAATCCAGTTAGTACCCTAACGTGAAGTATTACCTAATGAGTCCATTTTCCAACACCAAACCATAAAAGAAAAGGGATTAAAAATGAATAAAATAAAAAGAAGATGTTACTAATGAACCAGAAGAAGATTCCACTCTACCAAACTACCTGCACTTGCATTGAAGCTTAAGGAACCGACACACACATACCTGTCGGCAACCACAATCTTAAACAAAACTTCAACTCCCAAACCCAAACCCAAATCCCAGAAGAAAATTAGCAGCAAGATTCTATGTTTCAATTCAGAGGAAAAAGAAAGAGTTGAAAGGTGTTCAGCTCAAGTCAATCGGAAGGCACATTTTGGGGAAGGTTCAATTGAATTCAACACCCAAACCCAATGATGGTCCAAGAGCAGCATGCGCTTCCAAAATCGGTGAATCAGAAGCCGAAAACGCGGACGGCGGCGCTGGCCGCCACCAAAAGCCTCGATTTCTCCGTGTGGTTCTCTGACAACCTTGTCCGGATCGTGGCCGTGGTGCTCCTCGTCGTGACCGTCGCCGCCGTGTTCTTCCTCCGCAACGCCGGCGACACGGCGGCGCTGCTCTGCTTCGAGAAGCAGGCGCAGGAGCTCGAGCGGATCGCGTACCCGCGCGTGGAGTGGAACGCGATCGCGCGGATCGCAGACAAGACCTCGAAGTACGCGAACTTTCGGACGGAGAAGTGGATCGTGGTGTCGGTGTTGGGGTACCCGAGCGACGCGCTTAGGCGGCTTGTGAAGATAAAGGGGTGGCAGGTGGTGGCGGTTGGTGGGTCGAAGACGCCGTCGGATTGGAGCCTGAAAGGTGCGATCTTTTTGTCCCTGGAGGAGCAGGCCAATTTGGGGTTTAGGGTTGTGGATTACCTTCCTTATGATTCGTATGTTAGAAAGAGTGTGGGTTACTTGTTTGCGATTCAGCATGGTGCTAAGAAGATTTTTGACGCTGATGATAGAGGGGAGGTGATAGATGATGATTTGGGTAAGCATTTTGATGTGGAGTTAGTAGGGGAAGGTGCTAGGCAAGAGGTTTTGTTGCAGTATAGTCACGATAACCCGAATCGAACCGTTGTGAACCCTTATGTGCATTTTGGGCAGCGTTCGGTTTGGCCTAGAGGGTTGCCTTTGGAGAAAGTAGGGGAGATTGGGCATGAGGAGTTTTACACTCAGGTTTTTGGAGGGAAGCAGTTTATTCAGCAGGGGATTTCCAATGGCCTGCCGGATGTAGATTCAGTGTTTTACTTCACCCGGAAGTCCACTTTGGAGGCCTTTGATGTGAGGTTCGATGAGCATGCGCCGAAGGTGGCGCTGCCGCAGGGTGTGATGGTGCCGGTGAATTCCTTCAACACCATGTACCATTCACCTGCTTTCTGGGCCTTGATGCTACCGGTATCAGTAAGCTCCATGGCGGCTGATGTGTTGAGGGGTTACTGGGGGCAGAGGCTGCTTTGGGAGGTTGGTGGGTATGTTGCGGTTTACCCACCTACGGTTCATAGGTATGACAGGATTGAGGCCTATCCCTTTTCAGAAGAGAAGGATCTTCATGTGAATGTTGGAAGGTTGATTGATTATTTGGTTTTGTGGCGGTCGGATAAGCATAGGTTGTTTGAGAAGATTTTGGATTTGAGCTTTGCAATGGCAGAGGAGGGATTTTGGACTGAGACGGATGTGAAGCTAACTGCTGCTTGGCTGCAGGATTTGTTGGCTGTTGGGTATCAGCAGCCGAGGTTGATGTCGTTGGAGTTGGGACGGCCAAGGCCAAATATTGGTCATGGTGATCGAAAAGAGTTTGTACCACAAAAGTTGCCATCAGTGCATCTTGGCGTTGAAGAAACAGGAACGGTGAATTATGAGATTGCTAATTTGATCCGGTGGAGGAAGACTTTCGGGAATGTTGTGCTTATAATGCATTGCAATGGGCCGGTGGAACGAACCGCCCTTGAATGGAGGTTGCTTTATGGAAGGATATTCAGATCTGTAGTTATTTTGTCAGAAAAGAAGGATGTAGATCTTGTTGTAGAGGAGGGTCATTTGGACTATGCATACAGGTAAGTCTGGTTATGTTTTACATTTCTCCCTATTGTTAAATTCTAATTGGTGTCTTGTAATTTTCTCCCTATTGTTAAATTCTAATTGGTGTCTAATTGCTTTGGGTCATTGGCTGTTTGGTGTAGTAACATACAGATAAATTGCTTATATCACAGTAGAAACAGAACTTTCCTTCACTTTAAACATGTTAGTATTGGTGTGAGAGATGTTTTGTAACCTGTGTAGCAATGGAAGCTTTTGGAAGAGGAAAGTTAGAACTATTACTTGCTCTACACTGTGAAGCATCTGTGTCTATCTATTTAAACATTTTCAGTTAATCATGAGAATTTGAAAAGGTAATTGACCGTTAAAATTTAAAGGAGAAGGTAGGGAAAATAAAATCTGCAAATCCTCTGATCCAAAGACCCTTTGCTCCCATCTATTCCTCCAACCAAACAGTATGTATATGTTAAATATGAGGTGGTAGACTCTAAATGTAGACCAGTTGAAGAAGGACTGAATGAAGAATAATTTTTCGAATTAATATTGGTGTTCCTCATCTTTAATAACATAAAAACAAGTGCACTGACCTGATAAGTAGCCTCATAAAGTCATAGCCAGAGCTGTAGTTGTGAATTTCTGATTGCTTGTTTCTTCTTGATATAATTTTAATTTTATCCATCGTCTGATTTCAGGTACTTGCCCAAAATTTTTGATCAATTTAGCAGTGCAGAAGGATTTTTGTTCGTACAGGATAATACCGTTCTTAATTACTGGAACTTACTACAAGCAGATAAAACTAAACTGTGGATCACTAACAAGGTATGTTGTTTTGTTCCTCTCACCCCAAGTGTGGACTCTTATTTTTGCATGATTGAAACTCCACCCAAAATGATATTATAAGGGCTTATTGGCCCCTATTACGAAGGCATGTACAAATATTTTAAGAAAACAGTTTTAATCTGTAAAATAGTAAGCATTGGTCTGTTTCAAGGAACTTTTCAATAAACACTTACAGGAGAAGAAAAGGGGAAGAAAAAATATAATGTCCATAAGTTATTGTATAAGCTAATCCGTGGAAACTTTTTCATTAGCCTCTTGAAAGTTAGATTTTTTATTTATTTATTTATGTGTAAGTTAGTTTTAGCTTGAGAAGTTTATTCATTTTTTTCTTCTTTTCATCTCTTGAAAGTGTTTATGGAAAAATGTTTACACAAACAGACCCTTAGTTCTTGACACAAGCATCATTTACTTTAGGTCGGTTTGGTTTAGTGTAAATGACGGTGGAAAAGAAGGAAACAAATGACTTTTTATTAAGTCAAGTACTAGAAAGAAAGGATTTTGTATGGTCAAATACTGAAGTGACCAACACTTACAGTTAAGGACTGCGTCGATTATTTACTCTCTAATTTATTGTCACTAAAGTTTTTCATCTGTTCGACACTACTATTCTATCATACTGTTTGTGATATTGTATTCAAATTCATTCAGGATAATGTTAGGGTTGAAATATTTTATGCCATTAACTTGATCAAAATTGAATCCATGTTTTAATGTCTTTTGTTTATGCTATTTCTCCTACTCTTAGTCAATTTACTTTAAAGCATGGCTTTACCTCTTAAGAGGTGGTGTAGCCCTTTTCTCTCTGACCATTAACAAAGTTACTGGGATTCAGGTGTCGGAATCTTGGTCTTCTGTAATAACCAATGGTGACAGCTCAGATTGGTTATCACAACAAGCAAGCATGGTCCAGAAGGTTGTTAGCACGATGCCAGCTCACTTTCAAGTCAGTTACAAAGAAACAAGTGACAACGACAAGAACCTTTTAATATGCAGTTCTGAGGTGTTTTATGTTCCTCAGCGCCATATCAGTGATTTTGTTGAGCTTGTTAGCCTTGTGGGCAATCTAGAGATCCATCAGAAGGTTGCAATACCTATGTTCTTTGTGTCCCTAGATTCTCCTCAGAATTTTGACCCTGTTCTTGATTCAATGATCTACAAGCAAAATCCTCCTGCTAATTCCTCCACACTTTATTCGGCCAAAGTCCCTGCTGTTCATCCATGGAGTGTATCGAGTGAGCAAGACTTTATAAAGCTTATCAGAATAATGGCAGAAGGGGATCCACTTCTTATGGAGTTAGTTTGAAAGTAGAACTCTTTCTTCTTGATACTACATGACCAGAGAGGACGCAAGAAACATGTAACACTTAAATAGCACTCCTTCACGGTCTCTATTTTTTTTTTTATCAAAAACAGTGTTACACAGTATTTTTGTTTCTTGGGTGGGTTTTTAACCCTTCTCTTTTCCCCTCACCTTTATTGTGTAGATTTCTTCCACAGAAAAATGTATCATTCCTTATTTTTTCCCCTTCTCTTTTGTGAAAAATGAAATGAAAATGTATTTGTATTCAATATTGCAATGCAAGCTCTCCATTAAGAGATTCTTTTTTCACATCAACATGAAGCGTGTCTGATATATACAGTGCTTTCCGGGAATTTCCATGTCTATGCAGAAAGAAGGATTAAAATACTGCATCTAAACAAGAACTCTGCAAAATGGCTTAGCATAATGCAAAAACAGCCTAGGTGTGTATTTTCATGCCGAACATATGTTAACATTCTGTCATATTCAACTATGAAGAACACTAATATCAATTGATAAACCTATTAACTGATGTGAGCAATGAAAGAATCCATTTCCATGCAATGAAATAATTCATTTCCATGGACCTATGGATGACATTTTAAGCCTCACTGCTCTCTCTCATTTCATCCCCTTTCTTTCCCTCGATCTTCTGACAGCATTTTCAACAACCGAAGCACAAACCAAAGCGCTCATGCCTTTTTTGCTTCACTTTCATCAAAGATGTCTCCTTTAGCGGCATCTCTCAGAACCCAAATGAACATCTGCTTGCTTTGTTCCAACCCATTTGCAATTTCGTCAATCTGTTCTTTGTCAGTTTATGGTCCCAAAAAAGACATATGATTGAATTTGGCTCTTGTTTATCAATGCACTACATGCACGAGTGTCTTCCTTTGAAATCTTTTAAGAACCGATTATTGCCAAGATTTCATATTGAGTAAAATTAATAACATTGAATCACTAACATTTAAAAAATAAAAATCATAAAATTGTCTTGAAATTTTGGATAAATAAAAAATTATGTGAAACTCATTTATCTGCATTACATAAACAAACACACGTGTTCATATATATGCAATAAAGCATTTCCCCTTATCAACAACTAGACAATAATTCCGCAAGAAGGGTACCTTCATAGGTGTATTATTGACTATGCCAGATCACCAACTTTGCAACAACTGTAGCTGATTATTTCATATTCAAGATATACAGATGTACCGATAATAATATAAAATTTAATTAAATCAAATATAAATTTATAATTTAAATATTTATACTGTAACAGTAAATTGAATGAAAAATATTTAACAATCAATTATATTTTTTATTTATTTTAAATATATTTTGAATATTTTAATCTAAATTCAAAAAATCTTTAAATGTAGATCAATATTATAATTCAATTTTCATATTCACTTATATTTTATGTAATTTTTTAGATGAATCTCTTCTTATTATCTTTAATAAACTCAACAATTGAAATCATAACATAAACTACCTTCTTCTACTTGGAAACTTTTTCAGGAAGAACAACCTCTAATTATCTTGGAGGGAATGAAAAATATTCATGGACAAGTTACGTTATCGTAAACTCAATATATGTTGGCGAAACGATAAGGAGGTGGGAACTTTCAACGTTATAAGTTGAGATGTAGAGATTTAATGAGGAAGAACTCCATATTAATAAGATATAAACAAAAACCAAAAGAAAATTCATTAACTAATAATGATGATCGCTTTAGTAAGAAATAAGAAAATAATATAAATTGTGTGAGTATGAATTGAACTGGATATCTCTTACAAGTTATGACTCTATTTTAAAATAAGGTATGTTTGGCTTAGTTTTCTTGTACTTACAAGTTATTGCAAATTTAAAGTTAAACATTAGCGTTTTAAAATTAAAGAAGATATTTTTTTCTTTTACTAAAAAGTTGAACCAATTATTATTATTATTATGTTGGTAAGTATCTTATATTGATTGCAAGTATCTTATATTGGAAGGAGTACTTGAGTTCTGTTTTTCCATCATTTACCAAAAAGAGGAGTATTTGACTTCTTCTGTAGTTATGTTCAATAAGTTTGTACTCATAAGCAATCTCAAGTTTACACAATTTTATTGTAACATGAGCAATCCATATATGGGAATCATTCTCCATATTTTAAACTGAAAGCTATATTTGATATGTTGATTTGGCGTTTGCAACTGCACAAAGGAGCATGATCCCTGAAAATGACTAAAATTACAGCAGGGGAAAAAGAAGAGAGGAGCAAAATCACATTAAAAGGAAAGCATTGTCAACAACTTTCAATTCAGTGTGGGAAAGAAGCTCTAGAGACAAAGAAGGCATGGTTAAATCAGCAGCAAATGTCTCTGCATTCATCTCATTCATGACTTCAGCGATCAATGCCTTCAATTTTGTCTTCAACTTCTGAGTACAACTGCCTGAGCTTCTCAATGTTGTCTTCTGTAGTCTCCCAGTAACCTCGTCCATTGGCTTCCAAGAATGTCTGCACCAGCTTCCTGAAGGAGTTTGGATTTGTGTTCATCAGCTTCTTCAGCATTTCCTCATCTTGAATGAAAGTTGTGTTGGCTTCTTCATACACCCAGTTGTCAACTTGCCCTGAAGTTGCACTCCATCCAACTGTGTTGGTCAGCCTCTTCTCAATTTCACGAACACCCTCATATCCAGTAGATAGCATGCCTTCATACCACTTGGGGTTCAATAGCTTGGTTCTTGCATCGAGTCGAACAGTCTCGGCGAGGGTACGCACCTGCAAAGGAAGGCCTAAAAAGGTCAAATAGAAACCATTGACATTCCTAGTGTTTGGACAAATTTCTCTATAAAAACTTCTATGAGAGAAAAATATGAAGAAAAAATGAAATGTGATTTGAGGATGATTCAAGAATGGAAAAATGGTCACACCAAGTATGGAAATGGGATGGATATTTCTGTAACAATTTTCACCTGAGCATTAGCAGTGGTTGTGTCAGCAATGTATGCACTTGGCTTCTTCCCATCTTTCCTTAGATTTTGAACCAGGTTTGTTGGATCTGAGTCAAAGTAGTGACTGACATCAGTGAGGGAGATTTCTGAAGAGTCAAGGTTTTGGAATGTGGCATCTGCTGTGCTCAGAGCCATCTCAAAGACCTTTCTCTTTTCAGTCATGCCTGCACCAGGCGCATCACAATCAAAAGCAAAAGACTTTCGGCTAAGGTACATGTCCTGGAGCTGCTTCTCATCGTTCCATGTAGAATTCTCCACTGCCAGGTTTATGTTTGAGGAGTATGACCCTGATGCATTGGAGAACACCCTTGTTGCTGCTTCTCTAATGTCGATCCCAAGGGCTTGAGCTTGTTCTAGTGCATGCTTCCTCACAAAGTTTTGCTCTGCTGGTTCATCCAATTCAGCAACCATCTTCACCGCTCTATCCAGAAGATTCATCTAAAGGGAAAAAAAGAAACATATAAAATATGAGCAGATCAATGTAGTAAAGAAAATCCTAGTAAAATCAGGCAAAAGAGATGTTTTGCACAAAATTTAAACTGAACACTGTGATGGTCACTCATGAATCAATGGAATGGTTATTAGTTATTTTGATATAGAGGAAAAGGTTAATTATTGCCTACACAATTGCTATTTGATGTTTAAGTATGAAGAGTCTGTGTAAACTTTTTGAACAATAGCAGAATAATGCTTCAACCAATGATGCAACACAATGAAAACTAAATTGGTCTTAGGTTCCATTTTAGGATAAGCATGTACAGAAATGATACCTGATTGATGAAAAGGTCCCTGAATACTCCTGAGCAATTAACAACAACATCAATCCTTGGCCTTCCAAGCTCTTCGAGACTTACAGGTTCCACCCGATTGACCCTTCCAAATGTATCAGCTACAGGTGTCACACCGATCATCCACAAGACCTGAGCCAGGGACTCCCCATATGTCTTGATATTATCTGTTCCCCACAATACAAGTGCAATGGTCTCAGGATACTTTCCCCCATTTTCAGCTTTCTGCCTCTCAATCAATCTATCCACCACTACTTTAGCACTTTGCATTGCTGCTGTAGTAGGAATAGCTTGTGGGTCAAGTGCATGAATATTCTTCCCTGTTGGTAAAACTTTAGGATTTCTAATTGGATCACCGCCAGGTCCTGGCTCCACATACTTACCTTCCAAGGCTTGCTTCAAACTTCCCAATTCATTATCAGCTACAACCAACTTCAAACATTCTCCCAAGAACATGAACAAAGTTCTGAGTTTTTCCCTATCAGCTCGGTAAAATTTGGTGTTTGACAAGTAATCTATCCACGGCTCATTTATGCCAAACCCAAGAATTGAAGTGAGTTTATCAGCTACATCAACCACTTGACCCTTCTTATTAGTAGTCCGCTCCACAAAAGAAGTGATTGCTCCACGTGAAGCTTCAGTTATCTGCCGAAGAAGCTCTACATCCTTTAGTATTCCTTTGTCACTCCCTCTATAAACTTCCTCTATGTTTCTTCCAACAGTCCCAGCTAGTATAGATGGGAGAGAGCAAATACCATCTTCTGGACGATCAAGTGCTGCTATGTTCACCAGTGTTGCAACTGCTTCCAAGGCTGAGGGTGGCTCACCAATGACATGCAGTCCACAAGGCAAGAGGCGTGACTCGATCTCCATGATCTTGGCATACACCTTTCCAACCACAAGGTCACGGTCTTTGGCAGGGATCTCTTCACCCTCATCTGGAAGTTCCACATCCTTGTCAAGATTACACTGTTTAGCTGTGCTTATAATTGAGCTAACAATTTGTGGTCCGCGACCAGTGTCCTTGAGGGACTGGTATGAGGAGATGAGCTCACTTAACTGCTTAAGACCTTTGTACAGTCCTGCATTTTCTGCTGGAGGAGTCAGATAGCTAATGGTATTTGCATAGCTCCTACGTTTTGCGATGGTAGCCTCAGAAGGGTTGTTTGCAGCATAGTAATAGACATTGGGAATGTTCCCAATCAGACTGTCAGGATAACATGCATCACTCATTCCTACCTGCTTTCCAGGCATGAATTCAAGGGAACCATGTGTGCCAAAATGAAGAACGGCATCTGCTTTGAAAATCTTCTCAACAAAAGAGTAATATGCTGCAAATCCATGATGAGGACTTGCAGATTTGGAGAAAAGCAACCGCATAGGATCACCTTCATATCCAAATGTGGGTTGAACACCTATGAAGACATTACCATATTGTTTCCCATATACCAATAGATTCTCTCCATCTGAATTCAGATTCCCGGGAGGTTTTCCCCAGTTTTCTTCTAATGCTGGGGCATAGGGAGTTAGAGTTTGGTATTCTCGGACACTCATTTTGTATGCAACGTTCAGATTTGGGCTGCTAAATTGTGCTTCTTTGTCATGTATTACTTCTTCAATCAAAGCTTCTGAAGTTTCTGGAAGTCCCTCAACATGGTATCCGTCTCTTTGAAGATCTTTTAGAACAGAGAAAATGGAGGAGAAGACGTTAAGGTAGGCTGCAGTTCCTACATTGCCTTTGTCTGGTGGGAAACTGAAGACAGTGATTGCCAGTTTCTTCTCTTCCTGTGGGAGTAAAAAAGTTCATCAAGAAAATTTTAACAATCAAAGTCAAACTTCTCCTCGAAATCAAATGAGAATATGTTGTAAATTTAACTGGAAATGAACTGAAGTTTGATTTACAATTCATTAAATGCATACAAGCTGAAGAGAGTACACAAGGAGAAATGGGGAAAAAAGAAGAATACGTGAATTGTAGAGACCGGTGAAAAACAAAATCTCATAATGAATACACATGAAAGAAGGGGATCAGATAGATTCCTATAGCAAATGAAGGAACGGGTAAGGATGCAATGAACATTCATATTTAGTCCACAATATAAAATGTCAAGAAGAAAATGTTTTTCTAATTCCTTTCATTTACGGTAAATCCTTTACTCTATCCGTCTCTTCTTCCGTTTCAGATCTCCCTCGTTACTAATGAGATTATGCAAATTAGACTGCTACAACATACTCATTCATTCAGGTCAAATTAAATATCATTTTTACTCTTCATATCATTCAAGCCTCATATTTTTCTGTTAAAGGAAAGGTTGTGAACATGATGGTTGTCAGTTAGATGTCACAGAATCTTGCAGGCTCAGTTAAAATTTCACTCTAATTGCAAATTTGATTTTTATGACTAAGAATTGGGAAATACCTTTGTTTTCCTTTTCAATTCAGCCCATTTTATTGCCCTAGTGCAGAGCTGCTCCACTCTCTTGTGAAGAGCATGAGATTTTCCTGAAAACATATATCAATTAGACAACAAACAACAGTGAATCTTGTCAAGCAAAATTGCAAACTTACTGGATAAACATGTTTCTAAAAGCATGAGAAAGGACAAAGTAAAAAATGTTAATTTGATAGTTCCAAGGAAAGAATCTTTACTCTTAGTACCTGTTTTAGGATCTCGACCAGCAAAAACTATAGGCTCCATGCCCCCATCTAGCTCTGGCAGTGCAACTTGAAGAGCAACCTGAATAGGATGCAAACCCAAAGTACTGTTCAGCCACTCTTCTGTTGTCTGGAACACCAATGGTAATGCAACAATGTAAGGAACATCTAGCTTCATCAAAGCCTCAACTGCCCTTGGATGGTCCTGCCTTGCAGGGCCTCCAACAAGCGCAAAGCCAGTGAGTGACACAACAGAATTCACAAACGGTTTCTTAGTGATTGGATCAATCAAGAACTTCTCCACTGGCCCCGAAAAGTCAAGCCCGCCAGCGAAAATTGGAATAACCTTAGCACCTTTGGCCTCAAGCTCCATGATCACAGCCACATAGTGACCATCATCCCCAGTCACAATGTGGCTCCTCTGCAAAATCAAACCAATTACAGGCGCATTTGGACTCTTCATCATCTCATTTGCATCCCTTCTGGTTCCATACCAATTCAAATACTCCTTTACATCATCATACATACAAGGAGCCAGAGGGTGCCAAATTCCATTGTCCAAGTACAAAACTGGCTCCGAGTACTCCATCTTTGTCCCTTTCAACGCCGGAACATAAGACCCCGAAATCATCTTGAGAAAGTTTTGCAAATTATCAGGTGATCCACCAAGCCAAAACTGCAGACTCAGAATGTAGAGTCTGGCATCCTGAGCCTTATCACTTGGCAAGTACTTCAACACCTTTGGCAAAGTCCTAACCAGCTTCAACATGCTGTCAGCAAACCCAGCAGAAGACTGCTTCTTCTTCTTGAAGAGCTGGAAGAAGGGGCTCTTGGACTGTCCGAGCTGAGACATGCTGAAAGACCCCAATTTGTTCAGCCTCATTACCTCAGGCATTGATGGGAACACCAAAACTGCATCAAGCCTGTCCCTTTCCTTCTCCACGGCATCCTTAACCTTGAGGGCAAGCTCCTCCACAAAAATCAGTGACCCAATGAAAATGTTGGCATCTTCCAAGTCCTTGCAGAAGGTCTTGTAAGTGGATGCATCTCGAAGCTCCTCCACCAAGTACCCCACAACTTCAAAAGCAGCACCTTTGTTGTTGCTGTTGAGAGCTCTAACGGCAGCAGAGAGAGATGACTGGTACTGTGCTTCAAGCACAACATACACAATTTTAACTGTTGGCAGGTTTTGGTTCTTCTCAGGAACTATCCTACGCACTTCTGGGGTGGTTTGAGTGAAAAGACCATTGCCAACACATTTCACTCTCAGGGAAGCCTTTGAGCTGCTGCCATAGCAATTGGTCTTCTTGGGAAGGAAAGAATGAAGAAAAAGGTGCCTTTGGGCTAGAGAAGAAAGTTGATCAACCTTAGAACTGGGTAAGGTAAATGGAGAAGACACTAAAGAAGCCATTGTTCATGTACAAACCCGAATTAGAGGGAGTAAGAAAGTAAAAAGAAAAGGAAAAGGAACTTCTGTTTCCAAATTAATCACTAGAAGAAGAGAAGAGGAGCAAATTGGTTAAAAGAATGAAATGGGAAATGTGATAGGAATTAGTACACTTTTTCTTAAGCCAAAAGATGTGTCTTTATGATCAAAACTCAGTTCAAAGTGTATTTTCTTCTTCCTCTTCTTTTCTTTTTTTTTCTTTTGAAAGATGAATGGCTATGAGCTTTTATTTGGTTTGTGTGGAGGCTAAGAGAGAGAAGAGAAGCCCGCGAATAGCAACGGTTTATTCAGTTAGCGGTGAGGGTTAGAACCACGTGGCACATTATAAGTCTTTGTTTAGTCAATGGTTGTTTTTTGAGGTTTAGTGTCACAATGAATGTGTGTGCGTGGGCATCACACTCTTCTCTTCTGCTATATCTATATTAGCTTATTAGATGGAGTTTCTTGAACTGTGATTGGTGGATTTGGATTTCGCAAAAGTGGATTAAGAGGGGGGGCCATGGATCCTGAGTGACGATGATGAGAGAGAGAAAGTGTGAGTGAGATTTTAAGGCCTTTTTGCTTGCACAAAGATCCTTACTTTTTGAGTTTGTGTCTCTCGTTGAAAAGGAGAGTTTGATATTTTGTTTGGGAGGCCAAATGGAAACAAGTTTCGTACTAGTGTTACGCTTCCGATTTTGTTACCACAGATTACCATGAACATATGGTACCTTCTATTGCTTGTCGTCTTTTTTATTCTTGTCTTCTTCCTTTTTCCTTTGTTCTTTCTTATATTTCATCTTGTATATTTTCAGATGAGAAATGTGTGCTTGATACTTAATGAATATGAAGATTCTCGACTATATGATTAATGTATATTTCATTAGAGGTAGACTGCCAAAATTTATGCCATAAGTATACCAGGGTTTTCCAATGAGTAAGGAGAAGGAATGATTATATTATGCTTAATTATTTTGAAGTAATGTTATGATTATGTTATTCTGATTTTAATTGTCTTAGTGATATGTAATTTAGTTCTTCGTGTTTTAATTTCCCTAATTAAATATTTTAAGTGTCACAATTATACTATTTTAGTATTTTTGAAACTAAATTTTATTAATATGACGTATTTAGATATCTAAATGGTAGAATTATTAGTTGAGGGTCTAATTAGCAAACCTAAACATGAGTGATAAAAATTGTACAATACATGTGAGACTCAATTAATTTAATTGAAATTTAAAATATTAAAATCTTACAATAGCACTACCTCCATTGCTAAAAGTTAGCTTAAGTCTTATATACTAATGAAAAACACATACACAACAAAATGAAGACAGATTGTGTTTTATTATTTCTAAACAAAAATAGTTTTTAGTAGTTATGATTCAAATCGATATCCTCAATGAACTTAAACACACTCAACACGAGCATTTGTTTTCTTTATAATTTATTTCAGATCAAAATTTGCTAGATTAATGCACTCAGATTTTTTTTCTGCACCCCATCGTTAACGTGAAGTGTCCTCTGTGTTTATATTTAAATAATTTCTAGAAATTATTTCTCCAAATCTATATTCAGAAAATGTTTTCCAGAAAACATTTTTCAAAACCTAAATTTTTCAGTATAGGTTTTTCTGGACACATTTTTGAACTTTAGAAAATGTTTTTCAAAAATGAATTATAGAAAACATTTTCCAGAATTTCAAATTCTATATTTCAATTTTTTTTATTAAACATATGTTAAAATATGAAATATTTAAAGTATTTTTGGTATATTTTTTAAAATTAATAAAATACTTTTTAAAAAATAAACTTTAAACTTAATTCAACCTAACACTTTTATAAAATAAAATTTACGTCCACTTATAAATTATTAAAATATCTATTTATAATTAATACAAAATCTTTTAACATTTATTTGTCTCTTCTTATTTCTAATTCATTAATAACTTACTATTTACTATTTCTTTATAAAAGAGCAAATTGATTGAAAAAATAAACAAGATAAATAACAATTAAACCTCATGGACAATAAAGTTAAATGACAAATAAGAATTATTTTAGACATTCAATAAACAAAAATTTAATAAAAAATTACTCAAATTTACAAGAAATTTAAACCTTAATTAAGTCGAATGGAGACTTGAGAGAATATACTAGCTTATTACTTATATCACCACTAACCAAACTATTTATTTATGTTAAAAAAATATATAAATTATTAAGATTTATTTTCTTAGTAAAATTCAATAAGACCAGTAGTCTTTTCACAACTGAATGTTCTCAGTAACAGTCCAGATTACAAAGCATTCTCCGTACCAGTTCTAAAATAACACATCGCCCATATAGTAATAAACCAGGGGTATGAATGACGAATAACAGTGAAAAATGTGTTCAGCTCCTGAAAAACAAAATGGAGCTTAAACTTGCATTCCTTGCACACCACTCTCAGAAAGATACCTTCAAAAGAAGCATTTTTACAACACCCATTAAAAGGGAGACAATATTTGACAGTATCTTGGATGGCAGCTGAACATACACAAACCAGAAAGCAATATGAATGGGACTATTCTAAAGAAGATAACTGACGAATGAATTCCTCAAGCTGATTATCCTTTATCACCATACCATTTTTCCGGGTAAAAATTACATCTTTGACTGAACTGATTGTAACATCGGTAATAGCATCAGCAACAGTTATGTCAATGTATTCATTCAGGTTGTGCACTGTTCCATCTGCATGGATAAAGATACTAAAAGTAAAGAAATAGATCCATTATATCAAGTGTATAACTTTGGCTCGTGCTATTAATAGCAGAGTATTCTTCCACAAAAGAACTACCGAATGGGTGGTGTGATCCAATATTAAAAGTTGTTCCACAGCTTGCAATCCTTGACCTTTCTTGTTAATAGAAAAATCTTGTCCATGCATGTTAATCACTTAATTGGACAACTGAAGTGACTTGGCGAAATTCACTTTAAAATGTCCCAGCTAAGACATGTTTGGTCTGGTAAAATATTTCCACCTTTTTCTGTGTTTTCACTATTAATTACAAAATATGGCATACTGCTCTATCTTTCACAGAAAGCTTTGAAAGTAGTTTTCTGCATTTCATATATTTCACTTTATTATGTGATATATAACATAATGATCTGTCTATGTCAAAGGCAAACAAGTCCATTTTCCTATAGAAATTTCCAAGTCATTACCTTCTGCAACTATAGGCTCATGTGGAGGAGGTTCTTCAACCCACTTTCCACCAGAATCTTTCATATGCCTTCTATCAGATGCAAAACTACGAAGAAATATTGGAGCATGCACAACTCTGAATAATCTGGGATAACATGAGAAACAATTTTATATACTTCACTTTGATATCCAACTATACATCAATATCGATGATCAATACATTATTTCATCAACAAAATTGAGGAATCACACCTAACGAAAGCAAAGTTTATGCATAAAGTTTACAGGTGACATGACGATATGATGGACAAACAAATTTTGACATGATATTGAAACGTTTTTGACATCCTTAGAAAATGTTTTTAAACAAGAATTGTGTTAGAATAGTCTATAATATTTTCTGAGTAAAAGTTGTTTTGTGTTGTATCCATCTGCAACCTAGAGTCCCAGGGAAATTTCTCTCTTTCCTTAAGCTTCTGTTGTAAGCCATTGATGTATGTGTGTGTCTGTGTATATGCATATGTGTGTGTATTTATGAAGTCCCATCAATGGAAAGCCTAACAACATAACTCCTCTGTATTCCAACTCTTAAAGGAAGAAATCTTCAAGATTCTACTATAGCTTCTGCCATGCTATCTACAATGGAAGGGAAGGCATAGCAATAAAGGATGACGTGGTGGTCATCCTCAATGCTTTTATTGTAAGAGAATGGGTCATACTCAATAAAATTGTTACTCTTTGCATGACTTTCCTGACAAGACAACAAATATCTCCAAATTTGAAACAGTTGAACTAAAGTCTTCTAATGAAGAATATTTAGATTAAAATCCAACAGCCAAGTACAATCTTTCGCACATCTCAGTTTGTCAACAACCTGCGTCTCACAATCCATGGAAAGTCAACGTTCATGGATAGTTGACTCAAGTGCTTCTAATCATATTTTTGTTCTCTTCTATTTCTTCTCTTAAATTTCCTCATTTCATAACCTTAGCCAATGGATCCAAAGTTGCTTCTCAGAGGGTTGGACAATTTTTGCTTTCTCCTTTAAACTTAAGATTTGTTCTATTTGTTCCTGCATGCCCCTTTAACCTTATCTCTTTATGCCAATTAACCAAGTCACTGAAGTACTTTGTAACCTTTGATGTCAATTTATTTGTTATATAAGAGCATGGTAAAGTTCGGCTGATTGGCAAAGGACATGAATGCCTCCCCTTCTCCTAAACTTTTTGCACGATGGCTTGGGACATCCACATTTTCAAAATTAAAATAAATGGTTCCTGAACTTAGTAACTTTATGTCCCAGAGTGTGAGTCGTGTCAACTTGGGAAACATGTCTAATCCTTTTTTCCCAAGTGAAATGAATAAGATTGTTATATTTGTCATTCACTTTGACATTTGGGAACCAAATCCTGTTACATCTTCGAGGTTTTGATATTTTGTTACCTTCATTGATGAATACTCTAGATGTAATTGGATTTATTTAATAAAAGATTTTTCTGAACTCTTGTTGTCCTTATATTTGAATGAAATTACAAACCAATTTGGACAGGCTATCAAAATCTTCATAAGTGATAATCCCAAATTTTTCTGATATTTTTAGCTCACATGGAATTTTACATCAATCCATTTGTCCTCATACACCCTAGCAAAACGGTATAACCCATAAAGAAAAAATAGATTTTTAGTTGAAATTGCATGCACCTTATTACTTGGTGCCATTATACTACTTCATCACTAGGATGGTGCTATTCTTACGACTTGGTTTCTTATCAATAGAATGCTTCTTCGTCCCTTGATAATAAAATTTCTTATTCCGTTTTGTTTCCAAAATGAACTTCTATTTCATGTTACTCTGTGTGTATTTTTGGTCGTGTGTTTGAACATGACATGTCTCCAGGTCTAGACAACTCTCAACAAGAGCCATCAAATGTGTCTTACTAGACATTTTCTTCTCCAAAAAGATTTCAATGTTATTCTCCTAAAACGATGGTACTATGTGTCTGGAAATGTCACTCTTTTTGAAGAAACATCTTTCTTCCCTTCTTCTCTTCAAGAAGTTGACTCTGTCCAACAGATCTTACCCATTCTAGTTGTTGAACCCTTGTTTTTCCCTACTCATGACACCTTAAGTCAACCCAACCCTCCAAATTCCTCTCCCACTTCAAACCCACCAGAGTCATCATCTCCGCCTATCATCACTTACCAACATAGGCTACAAGTGACTAGTCCAATATAACCTAATTGTGTCATTCACCCATGTCAAATATACATAATGATAAAACCAATTAGGCCACTATCACCAACCCCAGCATATATAGACTTTAATTTCTTAAAAGAACTATATGGCTGGTAGCTATTATCATGTGACACATAGAAAGCCTGGACTTGCATTTCTATATTCTGCAAGTTAGAAATATCAACAAAAAGACTATAAAGCACCAAAATACCTATTAGAACAGAACAAAATGGAAGATAGAACAGAAGGTGTCTTGCCTGTTATAATCAGAAAAAAGTTGAAAAGACGGTCGTATTGTTTCCGACACGTATGAGGGTAGAGGTGAAGGAAAAGGAAGGGTTGAATCTAAGTCCCATACTAGTGGAGGAACATCTCCTTGTTTTATCTGTAATGACAATCACAACAAAAGTACGACAAATGATCCCTACAGTAAGAAATTTATATATTAAAATAAACTGCTTTCACAACCTAGCAAACTACCCCCCACAATTTAGGCAATACCTGAATGCAAATTACATGATAATCCCATAGAATCACCCCATCAGCTCTGTTGCTAGCCTTTTGATTCCATAGTGGGATCTAGAAAAGTTAAGACAAATACTTCAGAAATTGACTGAAAAAGGATTTCAATTTGTAGCAAGTTATACTAGAGTAGCTGGAAAACTCTTCAATTAGATATGTAGTGGCAGTGGCAGTGCCAAAAAAAAAACTTGCTTAAAGACTTAAACATGCAATTAGCACTCTGTCTGCTTGCGGCATTACATAACTAGGAAAGAAGCAAATTAGATGAGAGATAAATACTGGCAATGTTAGCAAAAACTTTACATGTTTTTCCTTCACATTCAATTTGCACAGTACAAGAGCCACTGAATTATTCCCTATCCCACTATTACTCTGTCCAGTCACTATTTTGCAAGAGTAAGCATGGTATTAATTATATCTTAGGACAGAAAAAAGAACAATTGAAAAGAAATTGACAAAAAAAAAGTAAATAATTTCAAACAAAGAGACTCAAAGACAGAGTGTCAATTAACATTCACAATAACAATTCGATTCCGTGAATCACCCTGAACTAGAAAGTGAACATACAAGAACACCCAGAGGAAGAAATAGAACATGCCTGTTTCTTTTCATTGGAAATGAAGACAACAAAAAGATCAGATCCCTCAGCTTTCGCTATTCCATCACTGCACAACTTCTTGCAAAGCAAGTATACATTCTCCTCGCTACAAATAAACATCCACAAAATAATAATGAAAATTCTACACTATATTAGCATATTTAATATTGCAAAAATGAAAAAACATACAAAGAAGGAAATCATCCAGACTAGTTAAGAGGATGAAACAATAAATAAATTGACAAAAAACATGAATTGTCCCCAAATCTTGATGACACCAACTCCAAATTAAAACCCTATACATCGTTAAAAATTAATGATATGGGAAAATTGGTTTCGGTAAAATCTAACAATAGACTATTTCATCGTATCACCAAATGCACCATGGAATCATAAGGCATACACAATGAGAACAAAAACGATAAGCGATTGTGGGGTGGTCACCAGTAAAAAGGGGTGTGGTGGAAATGAAGAGCATCCATAGTTGACGTTGCCATCGTTCTCTCCAACACTCACCGGTCACCAACAACCTTTGCGTAGTCTCAAACCTGTAGGATCTGCCAGCAAAACCCAAAACCCAAACAAGTACATGCATTCAATGTAGCGAGGTTTTTAAGTAAGAAAATGAATAATTATATTTTTTTTTCTAAATCTTTTACTAATATACTTTCTTGTTTATTTTTGAGTTAATTAAGTTTTAATTTGCCTCGCAAATTTAATTATTTTTAGTAAAATTTTCATTTTAGTGATTTGAAATATTTTATTTTCATCTAAATTCTTTATATTTTTGTTTATATCTAAATATTTCGAGTAACTTCTTTCTTATCTTAAAAGAGATTGTGAAAGAGAAATGCAAGTTAATTAACAAGTTCAAGATATTAACACGACATCATGACATCCTTTTGAGAAATAAAAAATATTTTAAACATTCAATAAAATAAAATAAAAATTGTAATTGAGTTTCAATTTAAAAAAACTCATATTAAGTATTTTACTTTTTTTATTAAGTATTTCTTTAGATGTTGTTCTAGAAAAAGTAACCTGTAAAAAGAAAGAGAAACAGATGAAAAACAACTTAAAAGAAGGTAATTTGTTTGAAGTGAAATAGGATGGGAAAAGAGAAAAAAATCAGAAAATATAAATATTTATATATTTTTATTTTTTAATTACATCTTTGAATATGTAGTGTGAGATATACTACTTCAAATAAAAGAAATTGTGTTTAATTAAGTTACATGACTTATGTTTCAGGTAAATATTTAAACCGAAATTATCTTAGAGAAGCACGATTTAACTCTGAAAAATAATTGAATTGAAGTTGTACAATCTACGAGTTTAATTAAGGTGAAAGTTGTCTATCCCTCTCATGAGTTCTTAATAAAAAAAAAATAAACAAAAGATGTGTATGTAAAAGACGACTTAATTTTTTATATATTTTAGAATTTAGAAATAGTAAAAAAAATAATATATAAATTTAAATATTTATATAAAAAATAAAACATAAAGTTAAAGATTAAGTTGTTAAATATAATTAAAAAAATTGTAAAAAAAATAATTATTTCATTAGTTTAATAATTAATGAAATATTGTTTTTAATTTATATAATTAATGAAAAATAAAATTGACACTAAAGTTATCTAACAAATTATTTAATTAAATTATGTAATTTATAAAAATTACAATAAAATTGTTTTAACAAAGTATAACATGTACTAAATTATTATTTCTAATTCTTTAAATAATTTATTATTAATATATATATATGTGTGTGTGTGTGTGTTTGTGGAGGAATTATAAGGTATGCATGATTTCACTAAATTGACTCAATTTCTATACATAGAAATGCACCATTTATCTATTTATGTAATGATTCATTTTTTGTGTAATAAAAAATCTTAGATCTTGCATAGCTCAAGACTTATTCCAAAGCATGTGGTGGTGAAGTCTTCACAGACTTGTTCAAAGTCTTCACTGATAGCATGAGTCAAGACCATCATCTTTTACAAGTCACATACTACTATTCTGTTTCTTTCTTGTTCCATCTATTTCCCTCACCAATGGCTTCACTTGTTACATTCTGATCAACTCACAAACTGCAAAGTATCTAAGCAAAGGCATGAAGAATCACGAACAGTTTCAGACCCTCTTCTTCCTCTCCACCCTTCTGCTGCTTTTTATCTCCTCCGCAGAGGGAAAGTGTCCACCATCCTTTCTCTGTGGGAACCTCGGCACCATGAATTTCCCTTACACTGACACCAAACACCCTCATTGTGGCTTGTTGGTCATACATGGCTGCGATGACCGTGACCAAGATACGGTTAAAACAATCAAGAACAAAGGACAATGGTTTTACATCACACGTGATTCAAACACATACACAAACACAAACACCCTTTTGTTCAGAGACGATGATCTTCGCACCGACTTGCTCACACGAAGATGTCGGGTGTTTGAAGAAAACTACATCAATTTGGACACCAGTTCTCCTTTCCTTTCACTCAACTTCACCACTGTTACTCTATTCACATGCGACCGCACCCTCAATATCACCCAGCCTTCTTCAGCATTTTATAAATCTACAATATGCCCGATTGACATCTTCTACGGCGCGTCTACTGTTGATATGTCCAGTTACGAATCCGAAGACCTTCATAATTCTTATTTTGAACGGTGTTCAATGGTTAGACTTCCAGTAAGAGATGCAGGGCTTATACCTAACTCAAATGGAAGCCTCTTTGACTATGTATCAGCTGATATTCCTGTTACACCGGATGTGTCTGATCAATGTTCTTCTTGCTTCCATCGTAGAGGAGGCCAGTGTCAACTTGACAGCCAAGGGAAGTTCTCCTGCATACAAGGTACCTTGTTTATTCATGGAAATAATTTGTTCCAACTAGCTTATATATCATGACGTTGATCTCCAACACACACCATGCGGAGATTGTTTAATTTATGTCTGAAAATTAGATATTTGTTGACGGTGGCGTGATAAACCCATCAAGTGAATATCGTATATGTATATATATATTAATTATGGATACATCTCCAACATTTACGGTATTTCTAGTTATGGTTTTATTGTTATTTGTTTTTGTTTAATTCCTCTCTTTTTCATGTTTTGCAGAGAAAACTAGTAGAATGGTGAAGATAGTGGTAGCAGGTACGACTTTTTCAACCCCAGATTATCTTTGCAGTGATTTATTTAACTTCGAACACAAAAAGCAAATTATTTGCGAACCTTATATATCATAGCCGGTTAAATATCTTCACTGGTTGATGAGTTTTCCAATATAGGCTCATCTTATGAATAATGTTGTGTGATTGAATACAGAAAAAATATGTAGATGTAATGGTGACTTCCTATAACAAAAATAAATAAACAAACAATCTCCTGCAGACAAGCCAATATGCTTTTTTTACTTATTCTAACTTCTTAATGTAATAAACCTACAGCTACATCAGCTGCTGGAGCACTGGGAATCTTGATGGTCTTGGCTTACATCTTACTAAGATACTATAGGCACAAAAAGAATCCCACTTACATAATGATTGAAAACTTTCTGAAGCAACACGGACACCTTTCAGCCAAAAGGTATAGTTACTTGGAGGTAAAGAAAATGACCAACTCCTTCAAAAACAAATTAGGCCAAGGAGGGTTTGGTAGTGTATACAAAGGGAGGTTACAAAATGGAAGTTTAGTGGCAGTGAAGGTTTTAAGTAAGTTAAAAGGTGATGGAGAAGAATTCATCAATGAAGTTGCTAGTATTAGCATGACTTCTCATGTTAACATTGTCAGTTTACTGGGATTTTGCTTGGAAAGCTGCAAAAGATTTCTGATATACGAGTACATGCCCAATGGATCCCTTGAAAAGTTCATATACGAGGAGACAGATCCTTTAAGGCTTAAACTCACATTGAATTGCACAACAATGTATAACATTGCCATTGGTGTTGCTCGAGGACTGGAGTATTTGCACAAGGGTTGTAACACCAAAATCTTGCATTTTGACATAAAACCTCACAATATACTACTAGATGATATGTTTTGCCCCAAGATATCAGATTTTGGACTTGCTAAAATATGTCCTAGAGAAAAAAGTATTGTATCAATGATGGTTGCAAGGGGAACCATAGGATATATAGCTCCCGAATTGTTCTGCAGAAATTTTGGTGGAGTGTCACATAAATCAGATGTGTACAGTTATGGAATGATGGTCTTGGAAATGCTTGGTGCTAGAGAGAATAACAATAGCAGAGTTGATTTCTCAAGTGAAAATTACTTTCCACATTGGATTTACAACCATCTTGAATCAAATCAAGATCTTCAATTTCGATGTACCAAGAATCAAAATGATGAAGAAATGGTGAGAAAAATGACTATTGTAAGTTTGTGGTGCATACAAACAGACCCTTCAAATCGACCCGGAATGAGTCAAGTGGTGGAAATGATGGAAGGAAGCATTAGGTCGCTGCAAATTCCTCCCAAATCTCTCCTTTTTTCATCTTCTGTTCCTCAATCCCAATCAAGTGATTCTTCTGAGTTATTGACATACAGACCCAGCAAGATGCAATCAGTTTGAACAAACTACAGCTGCAGCTTGCAACTGCTATGAGTTTTCTGGTTCTTCACATCTTTTTAATCTATATTTAGGTGTGTTTTATCTATCTTATTACATTGATTCTATTGATATGTAATGAATGTATGTACGAGGAAGGATCTTACACAAGTTTCAAATAAATAAGTGCTGGAACAGTAGAGTTTATTTTGTATTATAAATTTAAAAAAAAAAGTTGTTTTTATTTTCTTTGTTATGTAAAAATAAGTGTAATTAGTGATTTAAAATTAGTTTTATTAAGCCTGATAAGATAGGGAGTGTACAGATTAGAAGAGAAAGAAGCAAGGATTGTGTCTGCTAACATTTTGGCCAAATAAGGACGGAAATCAAAACAAAGGCAAGAAAGTGAAAAGGAAGGTGTGAAGAAGCATCCACCACATGCTCCTTCTTGGACTGCTTGAATTTTCTATGGTGTTGGACCATGTTAGATATAGGTTTTTCATGGCACATTTACATGTCATTCAGTCTAGAATTTTGGTACAAGTAGGTTATAATAATAATTTATTTTCTATATAAAACAACTATTGAATATATTATTTATAGAGAATTTTTGAAAGGGAGTAGGTTTTCTTCTTACTTTAGTTTTATTTAAATTAAATGATCTAAGTGACAATTTCATTAACACTTGATTAGAGTTTTTCTAAGTGATGTAACATTCTTAATCATTTTATTAGTTTATTTCTTTCATTTTTTTTTTAGTTTTTTTCTTTGTCAAATTGAGTTTGTTTTTCTTTTCTTTTTTATTTCATGTTTTGTTTTATGAATATATTTATATTCATAAATAAACTTTCATGTTTCTTTCATTTTATGAATATATTTATCTTCTCTTCTTAGAAATAAACTTTCATACTTAAATAATCTTATAAATTAATATAATGTTTAGTAACAAGTTTTTAGGAATCCTTATCTTCTCGTGTTCATATTTTTTTATTCTTATATAATCATTATGGATTATATTCCTAATCATGTTTTTTGTTTCGTGTTTTATGTTCATGAGTCTTAAAAAGATCATTTAATTATGTTTTACACTAATCGAGCTTTTAGATGTAGATTTTCACTATTATATAATCCTTATAAAATCAATTTATATTTATCTTTTAAAAATATAAGTGTGAGTAGACTAATGATTTATCTTAGTGCGGGTTCAAATACAAATATTAAAAGATTAAATAATATTAATTTTAATTAATCAAATTACTTTGTTTAAAATCAAAGAGATTTCCTATTTATATGATATATTTTATCCTCAAAAATCCAGAAGTCAAACATATTATTATAATGTGGGAAGTCACAATAGTTTGCCTCAAGTTGAATGAAGTGATAACACGAAGGAGGTTTGGGAAGCACTGAGAAAATGACTTCTACGTCTTGAATTGGAACGCCAATTACTGAAATTCACAACCCTACCCATCCACATCCATGGATCTGTAAATTGATTTGGATCAATTCTAAACTTGAAATTTGGTTTAATAAATTTATTATCAAACCTTTATATTAATATTTTATATAAATAAATAATTAACCTTATTTTCATCATACCTAATATTTTTATCAACAATGAGATATTAATAGTGAACTAATTTAATAAAATTAGAGGAATAAAATTGCAAATAAAGGCTTACTTGCATATAAAAGGTAAAATTGAATTTGGAATTAATTTTTTCAAAATATGTAAATCGATTAAGTGTTTTACATTTTCAGAAATATATTTTCTTTTGACAATTGCGCATTAGTAATAACTTGCATTTAATAAATAATGTTTTCTATAACATTATCTTATATTAATGATAATATTATATATATATATATATATATATATATTATAAAATATGCTGTAATTTAACTTTTATATGTCTCTTATTTTGTTATATAATTATGTAGTTATGTTATGTTAGAGCATTGGTTCATCGCATATATTTAAAGTCTCGTTTGACTCCGATTTGGATTATAAATAATTTAATAATGATTCGAAGTAAAAGAATGAACTTCAATTCATCCTTTGATCACTCCTTTTGTCCTCTTAGACTTCATGTTCATAATTTGGAAAAAAAAAGTATAAATAAAGTGTATAATTTTTATATTATTAAAAAAATATTTTGAATAATATTTATTTTGGTTTTTAGAAACTGAACAAAAAATGGAGAGATTTTACATTTTCCCCCATATTTTTTCAATTTGGCAGCACAAGTTTCTTCTTAACCAAGCTAAAATTTTGGCATTTTTTTTTTTACAAATTTTTTAGTTTACTGCATAGATTTTAAATGTTTTTGCTTTACTGCTTTAAACCCGCTGGAATTATAAATTATATCTAATGTTCATCCTTGCTGAAGTTCTGGTTTTCCATCTCTCCATTATACTCACATCGGTTGAGTTAAAGAATATATGGACAAGAAGATTCATAAAGAAAATAAAAAAAAAATTCTTAAAAAGAAGTAGAAAAATTGTGTTAAATAAATAGAAAAATCTAATAAAAAGAAGTGAAAACACAATATATTCAGAAAGAGAAGAAGATTTAGAATGAAAAATAAAAAAAAGTTCATCGATGTCTGCCACCAGATTCAATGTCATTAAAAAAATTACTTATTATGATTATTTGTGTCCAATGTAAAGGTATGAAAACATAAATTAGAACAAAACAAAAGTTTGGAATTAATAACTTAGAAAAAGAAGAAAAGGATACGTGGGAAATAAAGAGAGAATGACATGTGTAATATTTTAGGGTTTTTGAGTAAATAATAAGTGGACCCTGACGTTAGAACCTGAATTGTTTTATCAAGAAAAACTAGATTGAGACTTTAAATATATACAACTTATAAACTCAAATATAACTTAGATATAGCATATACTATTTTAAAATATGGAAAATTGAATAGACAAAATATAATTTACTAAATGGATTTAAATCAAAAATTAGTTTATTGGTTTTGAGATTCGGTGAATGAGTTCTTATTCTCTAGACGAATTATACAACCAAAAAGACATAAAAGTTACGAATTTATCATTTTCAAAAATTTATGACAACGAGAATATTCAACAAATAACATAAATAATATTACAATATTAATTTTAAACAATTTCTCAAAAAGTCACACGTAGTCAAATTTGGTCGAATGCAAACTTAATATACAAAAAAAAAAAAAAAAAAAAAAAAAAAAAAAAAAAAAAAAAAAAATCACATTTCAGGTTATCAGAATTCACTTCTTCATACTTTTGAAAAGTAAAACAACACTCTTTCTTTTAGTAAAATCATAAACTTTTTTATATGCAAGAAAATTATAGAATTGTGAGTTATTAGAAAAAAAGTATAAAATTTTATTAGTTAAAATAAATATAATATTCTCAATGATAATATATAACCTAAAGTTACAAATTATATTTTTCAATATATAAAACAATTAATGCGAGTGGTTTACTAAGCTTTTCTTAATTGTAACCTTTCGGTCATTTATTCAACTCTTTCAATTTGACAATTCATTGAACACATATGAGAGGATTTGAGTTGGTTGAGTGCTATTAACGAATATTCTGAATTTATTACATTGACCATATAATTAAGCAGTCTTTAGTCAATCAAATACGCATTAATTGACTTATAGTTAATTCATTTTTAATTTTTCGTGGTGCCGACTCCTACTTTTTTTTTCTTCATTGTTATTCTTATCCACCCATTTTCTTGAATTAAAAAATTATGGTCAAGTCCTGAATACCACTATGCTTATATTTAGAGACACGTCTCATAGTTTCTTTCAAAACGTAGTTGTCTTGTTTATTAACTAAATTTTGAAGCTGTGATTTTCTATCACTATTTTTAAACATGTAAACAACTAGGAATCAAAAGGTTCTTTGGCAATACGTAGCACGATAATCTGATTTTGAATCATTTTTTATAAAAATAAAAAATATTATATTTCGTATCCAAACTCATGTCATAAAGATCTAGATCCAACCTTTTAATTAAAGGACACTGCGACCTCTTATTCGAACTACTATTTTTTAATCTAATATACTAATTAAATATTAATCAACTTGTTTTAATGCGTTTAGTTTTTATTTTTATAAATATTTTATATCATTCATTTATTAAATTACATACAAATATATCAATTCACATGTTGATGCTATTAAGATATTTCTAAAGGTAAATTACAAATTAAAACAATTCTAAAGTTAATACATATTACTGCTATAAATAAAAGTATCGATATATTTTAATTTACATTTAATATTACGGAATTTTTACTGAAATGTAATATGGTTTAAAAATTTTCAATCACACCTTGCGTCCCCAAAAGATGTATAAGCAGATTGGAAAAGTTGTCTTGAAGAATATTTTTCTCTATGTTCTTGAGAAAGATGATGAGATACAAATCATGTGACAAGTTAAAAGGAGATATATCATTTATCAAATAATAGAGAATGTACTTTGTCATTTATGAGAGGTGGTCCTTAAATTAATGTTTTGATAATGGTGGTTTTGTTGCAAACTTTTTGTCATATATTTTTGCTTCAATGATCCTTAAATACATTATGCTCCTTAAAGAAGTTGATAACATGTAGATATTTCTCAATCTTATAATCTTTTTACTATTTGTCTCAATTATCATAAAAATTTAAGAACATCTTACAATGAATAATTTTGAAGATTATTATTTGGTTGATAAGACTAAATATCTCTTTTCTTATTAATATTGACAGAATATATTAATGAACTCTAGATAAATATTTTGTTTTCAAGTAAAATAATTAAGAATCTTATTTTAGAAGAGTTAGTGTGAAAGTAAATTCTCTTATGTTTAATTCTCTAACATCCACATTGTATATAAAGTGAATGTTCAAATATTTCTTGTAAGAAGTGGTCTTGAAGATCATAATAAATTTTTTAATTAATTTGATATTTTTCAAAGAGCTTGAACAATTTTAGTAACTTGTATCAGACAATAATAAAAATAATTGTAACATTCACGACTTTTACGTGAAAGAATGTGATAAAAAGATATTTTAAACTTATTATATTAAATTTGGGCTCAACCTAACAAATTCACTATCATTTCATTTTTTACAAAAAGACACATGTTAACAAATGTAATTATTTATAAAATGTTCATATGAAATGATGTATGATTAATGTTTAATGACAATGTGTATAACCATGTGTATAAATATTTAAGAATAAATTATTCTTTTTTATTAAAATCATTAAAAGAAGTTTTCTCATCCTTTTAGGTCAATCTTTTATAAGAAATTTTATAAAGATATTGGTAAACTCAATAAATATAAAGAATAAGTCTACGTGAATATGATCTCTTATAAAATGGTGTTTTATTTTAATATGTTTGACATGTGTATGTAGTAATAATTCTTAGATGTTATGTTTGTGGATATTATAATCTTTTAGTATATTCTTTATTTATAAATTTTTAAGATATTTGTAATTTATTAGTCATTTGGTTCTTTTGTTAAAATAATAATAATTTTTTAACCTCCACTTGTTTTTTTTCTTTCCCACCTTAATTTTATTGAAGTTTGTATTGAATATTACGTTTTTTTAATAGAGAATAATTTTGTAATTAAAAATATTTTTTTAAAAAAAAAATAGTATCAACCAAAATCTAAAAAAAAGTTATTAATATTAATAATTTTGAATTATTTAATAAGTATTTCATACTTAAATAATTTTTTTTATATTTGATGGTAATTAAAATATTTCATTTAATAAAAGAATTAAAATTCTAAAGATTTGAATTTTTTTATTTAAACAAAACATAAAAAATTAAAAAAATATATATTTAAATTTACTAAAAATTTCCTATTTAATAGGTTAGAATTAAAATAGTAAAATCTTTTATTACAAAACACAATATATTAGAGGATTTGAAAATATTAAACATATTAAAGTCATTTAGTTTTGTTAAAGTCCAAACAATAAAACAATCTTACAAGGACCACTACTAAAGTGAGACATGTCTAAGTTCGGAAAACCTAAAAACTGAATAAAATAAAATTAAAAAATGTAATTAAATTAAATTAAATATTTTTCGGTTAAGTTTAGTTAGTCTAGTCAACATCCTAATAAATTGAAGTCAATCGGATCCATATATATTCATACACTTATAACTAATCTATTATATATAATAATAATTATATTAAAAAAAGTTAAATGTTAAAAAATGTATGTACATATATTATAAACCTGCCATTGTGCCACCTATACACAAGAGTCCCGATCGCATAAGCTTGAACCCTTTGGCCTTTCAGAACTCCCATGTCTTTATTTGCAAATTGGATATGCTTTCTAAGTCACAACCATTCTGAGAAATTGCATTCAATTTCCTCATATCTTACTTTATTTTATTTTAATTTATTTATTCTACTTTATTATATATAATTTTTTAATCATAATTTCACCAAAACAATATAAAATATTACAACGGGAGCATTAGGGAAGGTGGGTAACAATTGGTTTCTCTTGTTTTATTTTTTTTCCCTTATTTATCTTCCTAACCCTAAATTTAGGGTACACGTTTTGATTTATCCATTACAACAAATTAAGGCGCAATTGAAGAGGCAAATCTTGGTAGTAACGGAAATTAAAGAAAACACAAAAAAATTAATTAATTAATTTCTTACAGAAAAGCAAAGAGAAAAAGGCAAGAAACATGGACGGTGGCACCGTAAACGTACCATGGCCTTAATTTTTGTCTTAACAAATAACAACAACGATAACAATAACCCTTCTCCTTCTCTTTCTCTCTCTGTTATTGTTTTATTTATTTATTTATTTTTTTCTGTCTTTCGCATTCTGTTCATCTCACCGCCCTTTTTCCATCATCATCGTTGTCATAATTCATCCACACACGACGCACTTTTTTCTTTTCTTCTTTCCCTGCAACTCCTTCTCTTTCTCTCTGAATTGCAAATCTCAAAAGCCTCAAAAGTTAGAGAGAGAAAGACCGCGCTCAGAAACATCAATAATTAACCTTCTTTTCCAACTGTATTACTCTCTCTCTCGACCTCATCATCGCCGTTGAGATCTCAGGTATATTCCTCAATTGAATTTCTCTTCGGTAAATTCAAATTTGCCTTGTTCTCTTACGCTGCCTGTAATCGCTGATCTTACTATTTTTCGTCGCCGCTGTTGTGTTATCCGATTCGATGTTTGTTTGCTCTCTTTGTTTTCCAATTTTATTGAGTTTCGTGTCCGGTGATCTGTGTGTATTTGCTCCGTCGTGTTATGTTGTGTTTATTTTTTTTATTTTTTGGATCGGTATTTGAATTTTCGTCGTTATTGTGCTTTATTTCTTTAGGTGATTCGATTTTTTTCTGTTGTGATTTTCGATTTTGGTTGTGTTTCCAAGCTTTGGACAATTCGCGTGTTTTTTTTTTTTCTGTTTGCTTTTAGTTTGAGAGGAGAACTGGAAAGCTTGGACACGTATGTCATGGATGGTTGTTGTGGTAACGAGGACCTTGTTGCTTCATTGGTCAAAGAAGTAATCTGTGGAGAAAATAGTGCAATTATGTCGCAGTCTTCTTTTGCATATTAATATTAATTTGCTAATGCTAATTGATTTACGAGAAGAAGTGGCAGAAAGGAGATAGAAATAAGAGAAAACAATACAGTTCGTTTATTGTTAATTGATGATATCATTGGTCAAATTGTGATTTGCGATGGTGGAGAAATGTTGAAGCTGGTGAAATATGTTGCTTATAATAACTACATAAACATGGATGCTTAAATAAGACACCAATGGGACTTTTTGAAAAGATAAAGGTGACTTAATTTCTTTTTTTAATTTTTTTCCATCTCAAACATTGCTTGAGAAAATTGACAAGACATATGATGTTACTGAATAATTAGCCAAACCTTGTTATTGAAGGTACTTTGGATTTGTGATAGCGTGAAAAATTTAAAATGACATTATTTAGGTCACTGTAGTTGCAAACTGTGATCTTAACTGAAAAGCAGTTAAAATCTGTGCTTCCTGATTAATGCAATCCCACTGCTAGAAAATTGTTTGCATTTTAGAGTGATGCTTCTTGCCTTAAATGTTATTATTTTGCTTTCTTGTGTTATAAAACCCGTGCACCATGAAGACGAAAAAATCCCTTCTGTCTAGCATGTTCAGTTTTTGTCAACTAAAAAAACTAGGTTGACTCCAATCCAAAAAGAATGGATCTGAGTTTGTTTATCCTATCTAATGTTTGTGTGTGTCTTTTTGTGTTTGTAAGTATGTATTATGCGAATAGCAAGGGAAAATTGTTGCTTAAGAAAATTTAAAATATTTCTTGTAGACCAGTTTTAGTTAGACAACTTCTGACTTTAAAACCATGCTTTACCACAACCTTATGTGAAGGTGGTACAATTCTTTTATCCTATCTTATTAAGAACTTTTTTTTTTCTTTTTCCTGACTTAATAAACCAAACTTGAGGTCTTTTGGGTATCAATGTCTTCATATTTATTTCTCGACTTAAGATAAATAAAAGAGACAATATATTTCAAAGAGCTTAATCACACCTCACTTTGTTCTCATATTTATATTGATAGAGAGAATTTTGATACAATGAGTAGAGAGAAGAGCAAAGATCAAAAACTAGAACTAGAGTCCTAGGTACACAGATAGATACAACTCATACACACAACATGTAGTAGATTTCCAATACTACTACTTACTACTTATATTTAGTACCTATTCTATCACTCCCCTTCAAGTCGGAGCGTACAAATTGTATGTACCAAGCTTGGAAATTATGAATTCAATCCGAGGTCCCCTTAAGGATTTTGTTCACACATCTGCAACTTGATCATTGGATCCAACATACTTAATACAAATTTCCTTGGACAACAACTTTTCTTGAATAAAATGATAGTCAATTTTTATACGTTTAATCCTCTCATGGAACACTAGATTGGAAGCAACGTGGAGAGTAGTTTGGTTATCACAAGACATTTTCATTTGTTGAATCTGACAAAAGTTAAGTTCTTGAGGGAATTGTTTCATCGATACAAGTTCGTAATTAAGAGACGCCATTATCCTATATTCAGCTTCAACAGTTGATTGGGCAACTATGTTTTGTTTCTTACTTTTCCAAGAAATAATATTTCCTCTAAGGAAAACACAATGTCTTGTAGTAGAGCATTTATCAGTAGGAGATTTTCCTCAATCAACATCGCAATACCCACAGATTTGGGTATTTTATTTATCTTCATATAGTAGACCTTGACCAAGAGCCTTTTGAGGAATATTAAGATTTTGATGATAGCATTCTGATGGGCAATACAAGGAGTCTGCCTGATTTGTTCAAAGTTGATCTCTAACGTGTTTGAAGTCTTCATGTATGGCATAGAGGATCAACACCATATAGAAATTGTCCAGCTTCTTGATTTCCTCTAATTAGTCAACCTCCTAGAACATCTTTAATTCTTCAAGAGGAGATTGAGCTTCACTCATTAAAGACATCATGTTGTGATCTTTTTGTTTAAGAGAGGTAAGCCTATTGTTGGAGTTGTAAAGGTGTTGAATATCATTTGAAAAAATATTTTGAGCCTTTTTTCCATAAGAGTTGCACATTTTAAACAATCTAAGAGTACCCAATAATTTGCCACAGTAATGCACAAAGCCAAAAATCAGTTCTCTTCCACTCAGCTTAATTAGATGGCACATTACTCCCGTCTTGTTCAAGGTGATTGTGGAAACCTATGTTAGGGAACCAAAGTTCAACTAAGTGGCACACCAAGACAAATAATTTTTCCCATTCAGTTTTTCAGAAATAATGGTAGGAGTTTTAAAGAAGGAGACAACAGGGTTAGAAGACATTTTTGATAAAGGAGACCAATAGAGAAGTAACAGCCAATAAGAAACAAATAGAAAACCCTAGGTTCGACCATCAACCATGTTAGAAATGAAGAACTAGCGGTCAAAGATGAGGAGGTTCGGTGCTTCTGTGGAGGAGGTGTGATGTTGCTATGTGAGAGGAGGAAGGAGGCACGTGGATGTCACATGCCGAGCAGTGGTGAACCAAGACTATGCGCATGGCCACACGTGGAACATATTCTACTTTTGGGATTGACGTGGTTGGTTGTCGCTTGGAGAGATGTTGCACATGTATTGGTCATTGAAGAAACTTGTGACGACGAATGGTAGCCGACGATGGATACTTCACCAAAGAAGATTGAGACCATCATAGCATAATCAACCCGCTCTCATATCATACCAACTTAAGATAAATAAAAGAGACATTATATTTCAAATCACACATGTGCCATCTTCTCATATTTATATTGATAGAATTCTGATACAATGATCAGAGGGAAGAACAAAGATAAAAAACCAGAACTAGAGTCCTAGGTACAGTGATAGGTACAACTCATATGCACAACGTATAACAATTTTCCAATAAAACTACATACTACTTATATCTAATTCTTATTTTAACATCCTGTTGTATATATTTTTAATTCTAGCATCTATCTACTTTTGTATGAGTATGTGTCTGTAGTTCAGTTGGTTGGACTATTTACTTTTAAGATCTCAAGGTTTGGTTTGAACCTGAATGTAGATCTGTTGTTGATCTCAACATATGTTCCCTTTTCTGCTTGTAGAAGCAGGATGGATTTGTATCTGCTTCCACCTAATGAATCGATATCCATCTAATTTCTCCCTAGGTTCGAATCTTTAGCCTAAAAATCCATGTTTGTCAATGCACTTGTGGTAATACTGTGATATTATTTTCAAAATTAGATGCTAGCTTGACACTTCCATAATGCCTATGACTATTGGAGAATATGAAAGGCGGCTACATTTAGTGGATGTTTGGGTATTTTATTCCATCTAAATTTATATATCATCATGGCTTCTAGAATAATTTAAGTGTATAATTTGTGACTTGAAACCCAAAAGTTGGCCCCTTTTCCTTTTTTCTTTATTCATCTTTTAAAGAATATAATATTTCAAATATAAGTTTCTTTATTCATCTTTTAAAGAATATAATATTTCAAATATAAGGTTGTAGTAAACGGATTTTATTTTGTTGTCCTTGATTTAATCATTTTTCAAATTTATGAACATACATTTTGTTTGCTATTTGTGCATAATATTGTGCAGAGAAGACATAGAAAGAAAATTTATATTAAATGTACCAGTTGGAATTTGGGAATAAATCTTTCTCTGATTTTTTCTTCCAGAACCAACGTGAAAAATCTTGCCGCCTGTGCTATGGTTGATAGTTGAAAGATATAGAAAAATATTTTGTTTTGGGAAGTGAAGGCTTTTGATGCGTGCTGTTCTCTACATCTCATTTGATACTCATAATCTTAAATCATGCACTCATATGTACAATATTCTAGTATAAGGGAATACGCAATTGCTTTATGTGAATAGTGATGAATGATTCATTCGTATTTTTTCTTAACATTGGTTTCTTCATGCAGTGGATTACCTTTGCTTTTGCACACATTGTAAAGAGAGGATACTTTAGAAGGAACTTGAGCCATGTCTAGCTCAGCAAAAGTTTTGGATCCTGCATTTCAGGGAGCTGGTCAAAAAGTGTATCCTTTTAGTAAAGAGTTTGATTAAAAAAAAAGAAACTATATATATATATATATATATATATATATATACCATTATTAAAGTAAAGTTGAAAAATAAATATAAGAGAGAATAACTAACCATCTTCAGCTATAAACATGACTGATTCACTATCATTAACCTAAGCTTGATCTATGACGTGAATCTGCATAAAATCGCTTTATGTCGCCATGAAACTTCGATGTGTTGAAATTAACTTTTATCAATAAGAATCATGGACAATAAAAATTAGACTCTCGACCACAAGGTTATAGAGTCTCTGGTTCCATGTCATGAACTTTTTACCCTGAATGAACTGTTGGGTTTAGACATGAATAATTTTATGTCTTGCATTCATGTTATATTTTACGTATTGAATATACTATATGCTTTGAGAGTTTGAAACTTGACATTCTGTAGAGGGACTGAAATATGGAGGATTGAGAATTTTCAGCCAGTTCCGTTGCCCAAATCTGATCATGGGAAATTCTACATGGGAGATTCTTACATCATCTTGCAGGTGTGTACTGTATCCAATATTACCTTGGATGCATTTATATGTTTGCAAGTGTATGTGGTGTTGGAGTTTGGTGATAAGGCTGGATATTTTGGAGTTAGTTAATCTTTTTTAGCCCTTTGTGCAATGCTGTAAATTATTCACTTCATCCTCTAAAGATTGAAGTAGATAATAATCTACAGGGTTAGATTAGATACAATATACATGATATATAAGGAAAACAGCACTATGTCTCCTCTTTGAAATTACAGTTTCAAAGTGATTGACATAATTTCATGAAGTGTGAAATATAGGTTGTTATCTTTTACTTTCATTTATATTTGAGCAATCATTCTGTGTGCATTTGCAGACAACTCAAGGCAAAAGTGGCACTTATTTTTATGATTTACATTTCTGGATTGGAAAAGATACAAGTCAGGTAAGTTTGGACTTTCACCCTCCTCCTTCTCCATCCTGAATCTTGCCAAATTTATCTTACATTACTTTTTGTCCTACCTTAAATGAAGAGGTGAGTAGAATGCTGAAGCTTGTAGAGTTGTGCTTGTTTGAAAATGAACTACTTCAAGGTCTTTTTACTGTCTTGTTTTTAAAATATTTAGATGTTTGAGTTATTTTGAACATGGGTTACAGCTGTTTGGAAAGCCATAAACCAATAATCTTTTTGACGAAATAATAATCTTGACTGATGCTGATTTTACTTGTAGGATGAGGCTGGAACTGCAGCCATTAAAACTGTCGAACTTGATGCTGCTCTTGGAGGGCGTGCAGTGCAGCACAGGGAAATCCAAGGACATGAATCTGACAAGTTTTTGTCATACTTTAAACCATGTATAATACCATTAGCGGGTGGTGTTGCATCTGGGTTTAGAAAACCTGAAGAAGAGGAGTTTGAAACACGTTTGTATGTATGCAAAGGGAAAAGAGTTGTTAGATTGAGACAGGTATAGTGTTCTCTTTTTTCTAACTTAATTGATTTGGAGAACTTGCAGTTTGACATTTTGCTTTTTGATAGATCCCTTTTGCAAGGTCTTCATTGAACCATGATGATGTATTCATAGTCGACACTCAGAATAAGATATACCAGTTCAATGGTGCAAATTCCAATATTCAGGAAAGAGCCAAAGCTTTGGAAGTTATACAATTCCTTAAAGAAAAATATCATGAAGGGAAATGTGATGTTGCAATTGTTGGTAAGGGAAATTCTCCTATTATATAATTAAGTACTTCTGTTCATCAAATGCACTTCATTTAGATTTTTACTTAATGAAAACTACCCCACTTTTCAGATGATGGCAAGTTAGACACGGAGTCCGACTCAGGTGAGTTTTGGGTCCTCTTTGGTGGTTTTGCTCCCATTGGGAAGAAGGTTATCAGTGAAGATGATATTATTCCGGAGTCAATTCCTGCTCGGCTTTATAGGTATGTTGGTTTTGTACTCCTCAAGCCCCTATTACCCTTCCTCCACTCCATGCATCTGTTTTGAGAAGGCTATATTTGGCCATCTTCTTAACGAAGACAAAATGATAACATCAAAACAAATGAATTTTCAGCTACTATATTATTTTTTAAATCAGTAAATCATCTGATATGCAAGTAAGATCAAAGACAATTAGAATTTATAATTAATTGCTATATTATCTTATTTTTGTAAAAAAGAAAAAAGATACAATAGGCTCTTGTTTCGTCTATGTTAGGAGAAGACTAATAAATAGCTAATGCGAAAGATGGATATGGGTGAAGATAATGCTATTAAGAAGGGAGCAGAAAATAAGATAAAAGTTTTAGAGATGATATCAAAGGGATCTTGCTGTAGATATATTTGTTGACAATTGGCTGATAGAGCCCAGTTCCAATTTTTGGTCAATGCATAGGTTTTATGCTCAATTTCTGTGTATTTTGTGTTAAATGAGATTTTGTTTGAAATTGTGGACTTTTAATTCTATCGGATGCTTGAATATATGTCTTTTTGTTGCTGCTTATTGAATTATAATAAGGACAACATTTTTTTTTCTGTTAAGTAACATTATCATCATTCTTGTTAAAATTTATAATGATTGGGACTTGGAGGTATTATTGGGCGCATAAATCCCACATTAAGTAGTTTGAGAGACTAAGTAGAGTATGTAAGTGTTTGAGTGCTTATCACAATATATCATCATATTATTTAAAATATTTGATGATGGTGACTTGGGTATTGTGTGTAGTATTAGAGATTTAATAGAGTATGTAAGTTCTTCAGTGCAGTCATTTAATCAATATTAGAGCTGGTTGATAGGGTCTCAGAGGGCTTCTTTGGAGAGTTCTGACTAACAAGTAAGTTGAATTAAGTGTAACACAGTGAAGTACCATAGAGTGAACCACCGCGATGTTGGCTTTTAGGGATGGTGTTATGATAGGATTTAGTATACTACGCAGAGCCCAAGTGCTACATTGAGTAGACTGAGATGCTTGGTGGAGTTTTGAGCAGTATGAGATAGTAATTTTATATATATAAATTCATATTAAGTTTATGCTTCGTTTGCTCTATATGTGTGCATTAGGCATTTAAGTATTTTGAGCTGGAAGAAATGGTGACATCATCATGTGTTGATTAGCATTCTGATCATTGACAATGCTTCATTCTGATAACTAAAATGAGGAATAACTTCATGTGCATTCTCTTTCCAGTATTGCTAATGGTGAGGTTAAGCCCGTGGAAGCTGAACTGTCTAAATCATTGTTGGAAAACAACAAATGCTATTTATTGGACTGTGGTGCTGAGATATTTGTCTGGGTTGGTCGTGTAACACAAGTTGAAGAACGAAAAGCAGCCTGCCAAGCTGTTGAGGTAATGCCATTGTAGAATCTACAATCTAGTTCTTACAGAATCCATCCATTTGTCAGTTAAAAGTGGATCATTAATTAATGAATATCTGCAGGAGTTTGTTGCAAGCCAAAATAGGCCAAAATCTACTAGGATAACCAGGATTATTCAAGGTTATGAGACACATGCATTTAAGTCCAACTTTGATTCTTGGCCATCAGGATCCACTAGTACCAATGCAGAGGAAGGGAGAGGAAAAGTTGCAGGTGCGTATCATTTCTTCTCTCCTGTACTTTGACTTGCCATTTTGTGTAGCTTGCCATACTGACAAGTGTGGTTTTTGATGTACTGTCAGCACTGCTTAAGCAACAAGGTATGGGTGTCAAAGGAATGACAAAAAGTACCCCCGTAAATGAGGAAATTCCACCTTTGCTTGAACGAGGTGGGAAGATAGAGGTGGGGTTATAATTTTCTTTAAACTTTCCTTGGCTTGATTAAATTTGCACCCCTGAAACATGTAATATTATTTAAATTTTTAGGTATGGCGAATTAATGGAAATGCCAAGACTGCATTGCCAAAGGAGGAAATTGGCAAATTTTATAGTGGAGATTGTTATATTGTACTATACACATACCACACCGGAGAGAGGAAAGAAGACTTCTTCTTGTGCTGTTGGTTTGGTAAAGACAGCATTGAGGTAATTTACGTCCTTCGGATTGAGATCTAGATTTATTGTGATTGAGAGGATTGTAATTTCAATCTGATGCATTCACTTTTCAGTGCCAACACAATTAGGACTGAACTAGAATTTGGATGTATAGGCAAACTTGTTTTTTTTCATTAAACTTGGTTGATAATTTTTGGCTGTGATCGACGTTGTGATATCAAAGCCTATGTTGTGCAGATAGATTACAAAGTCCTTAGCTTTATTTATTGGTGGCTTGGCAAGATATCTTTGGATAGATGTGATCAAACTATACTCTATTAGTACCATGATCTATATCCGTAATTGGCATTCCATATCAAGCAATCTATACCTATATAATCACACATATAAGATCACAATGAAAATAGGGGGACTAGTGAATTTTTATAGGGTTGAGCTACCTTTCTCCCATTAATTAATCACAGCACAAAAGTAGAAACTTATGAAAGTTGCTATAATTAGTTGTAGGATCTACACAGAGGTGTTGTTTTTGCTATCCATTTAAAATATGGTAACTAGTATTTACTTCTTCTCCTTGGGGAAAGGAATAGTGTTGAAATACTTGTAATTGACCGCTTTACTGATTAACATTGTTCAAAAGTCGTTAATGAGTAATCACTCATTAATCAAGTACTTATACAATTAGTAGTTTGATTTCGTCTTAAAGATGTAACTTCTCATGAACCATTATGTACAATTAAACTAATTATTGTTTTTCAGTACCTATTATTTGCTTCATAATTATTTATCCCTACTGTTAATTCAAATTGAATGATTTGACCTTTGGTTAAATTTGATACTCAGGAGGACCAAACAACGGCTACTCGGTTGGCCAATACAATGTGTACCTCATTAAAGGGTAGACCTGTACAGGTATCGTAAATACTACACTCAATTTGAGGATGTCGCTTGGAAAACGTGTATAATTACGTTAGTTTCTTTCAGGGTCGCATATTTGAAGGCAAAGAGGCACCACAATTTGTTGCTCTTTTCCAACCAATGGTGGTACTTAAGGTATCATGACCAGAACTATATGGTGTTTTAAGTAGTATATATTATAGCTTAGAAAAGAAAAACTAATTATTTTATGACATACACGTATTTTAGGGAGGATTGAGCTCTGGATACAAGAAATCAATAGCAGACAAAGGTGCATCAGATGAGACATACACAGCAGAGTGTATTGCACTTATTCGAATCTCCGGAACTTCTATTCATAACAATAAATCAGTACAAGGTGATGCGGTATGTAACCATGAAAATATTTATTTTTTCCTCTCCTTCAATTATAGATTGCGGCTTATATTTTTTTTCTACTCCTTCATAATATGTCATTCTTATACAGGTGCCGTCATCATTGAATTCTACCGAGTGTTTCGTCCTGCAGTCTGGCTCTACAGTTTTCACCTGGCATGGAAATCAGTGTTCCTTTGAGCAGCAACAGCTAGCAGCAAAGGTTGCTGAATTTTTAAAGGTAAGATCTTGGCACTAGGTTGTTAATCTTATTTTAAATTATTGAAGAACTTCCAGAAAAATTTACTGTTTAAACAATTCTGATTTTCTTACAATTTAAACTCATTTGAGTCTACGATAATTGCTAAAGATCCATCTTTCCTCATTACCTTTAGTTGAACATGTTGGAACTGGAAGACTCAGTCCCCATGCTCATTCTTTATATAGAGTGGTGTGGAGACACACAATATGCACCGCGATGAATTATGAGTTGAGAAAGCTTCATTTAGAAGTTCAGATCACTATTTTGATTGATGAATAGAAATTGTGGCTGGAATCGTGTTGGTTTTCTTTTTCTTTTTACAGAAATAGCTGTTCAATAAAATCTTTTAAAGGATAAAGATGTCATTGAATATAAATTCTAGGCCTAATTATATGTTATTCGTCCCTGATAAATTGGGGTCTTTTGGTTTTTGGTTCTTAATTATTTTTATTTTACTTTAAGCCTCGAGAAAATTTTTTTCTAGATAGTACCTGCCGAAATTCTAGATGTCAAAATTAATGTTGATGATGTCACCACATCCCATATTGGCAAATTCGCCACATCAGTGATGACGATGTCACCAAAAGTGCCACATCAGCATATGATGTCATCAAGGACCAAAACAAAAAGTTATAAGTGGCATGTTTATAGGGATTAAAATGAAAACAAGTAAAGATCTTGGAAAGACTAGAAAATCCTATAAATGTAGGTGGGGCCAGAAGTTTAGTCCGCAGGTCAAAATGGCCTGTTTGTTGAAATTCTCAATACTCATCTGACCTAGTTTTTCTTCGACTTTAAATAAGTTATTTTTACCTTAGTTGTTATAAATAAATTGTTTTTATTTTTTAGTTCCTACAAATAATTTTTGTTTATTCCATGCAAATGTGTTCCTTTTTTATATTTTGGTCTTACAAAATATATTGCTTTTTTTTCCTTTAGTTCCTTATAATGCTGTATGATAATGCGGCACTTTTGGTGATGTCAGCTTGCTGATTTTGCAATATTTCGGTAGGTAACTTTAGCAGTCGGATGAACATGATGGACGATTTAACAAAAATAACTAAAGTAAAAAACGTAGTTTGTGAACCAAAACCATAAGACCCCTTTTTCTCGGGAACGATAAACTTCGTTATTTCTTTCCTTACTATTTCTATGCATGCAAACAATTTACTTTTTTTCACTATACTTATCTTTTGTTTCCTTCACTCTTATTTCTTACCTCCGCCTCCATCCGAACAAAGTTGTTTGTTTAACATGACGATAAAGTAATAGTAGGCTTGCTATATACATTATTTGCTTACGAGAAAACTGTCCATATTCAGCCAGGAGTTACTTTAAAGCACGCTAAAGAAGGAACAGAAAGCTCGGCTTTCTGGTCTGCACTAGGAGGAAAACAAACTTACACCAGCAAAAAGGTTGTTAACGAGGTTGTCAGAGAACCACATTTGTTCGCCATATCATTTAATAAAGGTAAGGTTTATTTGTCACGCTACTTATTGTATAATATTATCATGTAGCTGCATATTTATTGACCGATACACTGACCATTTCTGTTTTTCCGTTGTGGGTCCAACAGCAAAGTTCAAGGTGAGCTTTGTTACTGTAACTTCATTATAATTTTTTTTATATTTATATGAAATTTGTATACAGTAAGCACTGGGGGTTCTGAATGTATTCTAATTAGTTTTTTTATTATATTCTACCTTGCAGGTAGAGGAGGTTTACAACTTCTCTCAAGATGACCTGTTACCAGAGGATATCCTTGTACTTGACACACATGCAGAAGTGTTTATTTGGCTCGGTAATTCTGTGGACCCAAAACAAAAGCAAAATGCTTTTGAAATTGGCCAGGTAACATGCTAAAAAACTTATGGCTTTTATTTTTGTATATTTTCTTCTGCTTGAAATTGTTGATGCATACTCAAATATTTTCTTCAGAAATACATAGATATGGCTGCATCTCTGGAGGGACTATCTCCACATGTACCACTATATAAAGTAACGGAAGGGAATGAACCTTGCTTTTTCACAACATACTTCTCATGGGATCATGCAAAAGCTGTGGTATGTACTTAAACATAAATACATCCATTTCCAGTTTGTCTTGTTCTGTATTTCCTTTGAAAATTAATTATTTTCACTCGTTATCTTTAGCTGCATTTTGTATGTCTTTGTTGGTTGAGAAGAGAACAGATTTATTGGTTAGGGATATTCCGTTAGATTATTGTTATTATGGATAGGATTTACAAAGTTCTGAATATAACATAGTACAGCTCCCATGTATGAAGAAGTGTTAGTTAGTGTTGTCTATGTGATGTGGTGGTAGAGAGACTTACCAAATAAATTTACCCTGCAGGTTCAGGGGAACTCATTTCAGAAAAAGGTGGCATTACTATTTGGGATTGGCCATACTGTCGAGGTATGGCTCAACTTCTCATTTTTTTTGTGGTAAAATTTGAACCATGCAAATTAATCCAGCTTATAGACTATTGTGTCATATTTATCAAAACCACCCAAAAACAAACTTAAGTAATAAGCAGTATGTTTACTTGCAAAGTTTCAAGTACTGATATATCACCCGCCCCGTGCTCTTTTTGTATAAATATATATATATATATATATATATCCAAGTTATGGGTTCTATAAGCTTGTATAGAGGCAATTTGTCAGAGCAATAAATATCATGCCTGATTTTGATGTTGGCATTAATTAATATGCTGTATGTTCCTCTACTGTCTAATAAGACTTGGCTGATCCTGGTTATAGGATAAGTCAAATGGGTCAAGTCTGGGGGGACCAAGACAAAGAGCTGAAGCTTTGGCAGCCTTATCTAATGCATTTAGTTCGTCATCTGAGAAAGCATCCAGTATGGTATGGTCACTTTTATAGATGATCGAGTACCTTTATAGTCAATGATCTTTAAACTAAAGTACATTATTTGATAATTCATTATAACAAGTAGAGAATATTAAATTCTAGCATTCTCTTTATTTTGTAAATGGAAGTTAAAGAAGTGAAGTTTTAGAATTCCTTTTGCTCCGTATGGATCAGTGTGAATGTATTAATATATTAGTGGGTTTACTTCAAGTGGGGATCATCTATGTTCTTTGCGGTTTCTGTTGTTCTGGTAATCTGGTCTGGTCAAGTATCAACAGTGAACTAATCAATCTTGTGTGTTCTTGCAGACACAAGATAGATTGAATGGGTTAAGCCAAGGGGGACCTAGACAAAGGGCAGAAGCTTTAGCTGCTTTGAACTCTGCATTTAATTCATCGTCTGGGACAAAGCCTGTAACTCCTCCTAAGGCATCTGGAAAAGGTCCAGGATCACAAAGAGCAGCAGCAGTGGCTGCTCTTTCATCAGTTCTTACTGCTGAAAAGAAGAAAACATCACCTGATGGTTCTCCTGTGGCTAGCAGTAGTCCTCTCACTGAAAATAGCCCCACTGGTAAGAAAAGTAGTTTTTGGTGTCTAAATATGATGTTGAATTCAATGGGTTTGCCAAGTTAAATACTTTACAACACCCTACTATGATTTTTGTGTTTTTCTTTTGAATGATTAATGTAATAATGTTCTTCTTTGATGATTTAATCATAATAATATATTCTGCAATTGTCTTTCCCACGTGCTAGTAAACTGCAAATAGTGGAAACGTTGTTGTAAAGTACACATGTTTGGATGAACTTTTCTACAAGCACTTTTAGGTAAAAATATATTAAGTAAAAATAAACTAAATTTCTCTGTAAGTTAAAATTAATTTATGCATTATCTAATTTTAGTTTGCTGAGAAAATTATTTCATTTTTTTTCTTATTTTCTTCTACTAAAAGTATATATTGAAAAGTTTGTCATACATACCCATTGTTGTACCACATTCTTGGAATATCTGAAACTTTATTCAGATTTAGAAGAAGAAACAGCACATGCCAATTTAATAAATTTTAAGTTTTTTCTTTCCCTTATTTGGAACCGTAGAATTAAATGTCTGCTTTGGATTAAAAAACATATTGACTATCGTTTGCACAATATTTGTTGAAGTTCTTGCTGCAGAAACTAAAAGTGAGTCCTCTGGAGTGGAAGAAGTTGCAGAAGCCAAGGAAACAACAGGGGAACTTGCCCCTGAAACTGGTAGCAATGAGGTTACGGAACCAAAACAAGAAAACGTGGAGGAGTCAAATGGTAGTCAGAGGACGTTCAGTTATGAACAATTAAAGACTAAATCTGGTAATGATGTGGCTGGAATTGATCTTAAACGGAGAGAGGTTAGTCGCTTTCTATTGATTTTTTATGTTGTATTAATTTTAGTTTGAAATACACGCTCCCTACCTGAAATTTTTAATGATAAATATAACAAACCTACTGAAAGGGCATCTTTAATTGCATTCCACTTTGACGAAGATATATTATTCTCTTTTAATTTTATGCGTAGATTGAAATAACATTTTTCGTTGGTCATTTTAATTGGTCAGGCCTACCTGTCGGAGGAGGAGTTCACCACGGTATTTGGAATGGGAAAAGAAGCTTTTTATAAGTTGCCAAGATGGAAGCAAGACATGCTGAAAAAGAAATTCGAATTGTTCTAGGCTTGCAATGAAAGAGTGCAATCTGGTTCTTTTGTTACTATAGCTTTCCTCAGTTATCTTAAAATGCTCTTATCTGTTGGATAGAGGGTTTTATTGGGTATATACCATAGTTTGGGTTCGGCCTATATAATGGACGTGGCTGTGGTTAGTGTCCAAGTTTGAATGTGACGCTGCATGGAGAGTGATTTTTTAGTTTTCTCCTTTTAGATTGCCGCTGCTGCCTCTTCCAATGTTTGCGTATTGTAGCTATGAAGACACTAGACACTGGTGATGAGGTCCAATTCTTTTATTTTCTCAAGTTTGTGTTTTATTTATATTGTGCTATTTGTTTTTTAATTTCTTGTTGCTTAGAAGGGCTGCTGTATAAATTGTTTTTTTACACTTATCACACAATATAATGAAAACATAAAAAAAAAGGTTGTTATTTTTAGTTAATTTGTGTTATGTAAATGCTGTTATCTTTTATTATTATTATTATTTAATTTCTGGGGCTTTTGAACTTTGGATAACATTGTATATTCGTGTGTAAAAATGAAATTAATTTACTAGGGCTATTTAATTTAAATAAAGTTTTAGAAGTATAACTTTGAAATATATTACTTTAGAAAAACGTACTTAAATATACAAAAGCAATACGCATAATTGATTTCGAAGTTTATTAAAAATGGCAATCTTTCAAATGTTATTGAACTACTACTACTACTCTAAAAGAAGTATATTAAAAATTATTTAAATAAACTCCTTCATTAAATTAACATCATTCTATTAGTAAGTTAAATGTTCGACGCGTGCGTGAGATTGGCATTATTTTTTTATTAATTGAATTAGCTTTATAAACTAAGCTGTTGAATATTAAGTAATTCTTTATCAACAGTATATCATGTTGGACTAATTATATATCTTGTTATGCTTTGGCTTAATTATTTATAGAAATCAAACAAATTGTACTTATATTGATTTTGCTAAACATGTATCATTCATTATTTCTTTTGGTGGGTTTGGGCACTAGAAGACAACATCTGCCTGTGTACTCTTCTGTTGTAAGAGTTTATATTATGTAATTTTTTATATTGAATTTGAATAAGTATTAAATAAAATTTTATAATGTTCTCTTGTAATAAGGTGCACGATTTACATTTATATGTTTCATAAGAAGGGGCAATATTGTTAATTTATAATTCTTTTAGTTTTTCAGTGTGAATCATTTCATGTTTATGGTAAACCAAATTGATCAATGAATTTAGAACCATTTTACATTAATGTTGAAAAAAGAAATTTAATGCCGTTCTTTGTATTCATTGTTAAAAAATATTAAGATAATAAAATTATAAACTTAAATATTGATTAAATTAGTTATTTGAGTGTATTTATAATTAATTCTATTTATTAACTTGAATTATATAAAATATGGAGTATATATACATATACATACATATTTAAGGAATTAAATTTATTGTAATAGATTGTTTGAATCAATAATAGAAGTAATATATATATATATATATATATATATATATATAAATACTGATAAATATTTTAAAATTGAATCAGTAAATTTAGTTATGATACATGTCATTTGTGTTTTTTTTATAAATCTTTTCATGCATCTCATTTATGTTCTCACTTTTAATTTTCTCGTGTCAATTTTACGAATTCTTCTTTTTTTTATTGAAAATTTCTCACAAGAAATTGATCACACTTCTCAATAATCAAAGAATTAAGGAAAGAGTCTACCCTATTAAAACCTCGAATAAGTTATATATAAATACTAATAAATATTTTAAAATTGAATCAGTAAATTTAATTATGATACATGTCATTTGTGTTTCCTTTATAAATCCTCTCATGCATCTCATTTATGTTCTCTTTTAATTTTCTCATGTCAATTTTACAGATATTTTTTTCTTTTTTATTGAAAATTTCTCTCTATACTCATAACTTTTAGATATTGATCACACTTCTCAATAATTAAAGAATTAAGGAATGAGTCTACCCTATCAAAACCTCGAATAAGTTATTATTTATTTTAATGATCTTTTGTTCTTTATTTATTTTTTTTAGCTTTTGTCATCTATCTTGGTAGGGACAATTGAAAAACTTGTTCTTCTCAACTTAATTAGAGAATTATAATGAAATTTAATTCTATTTTGATAATCTGTTCTAGGTTTCTAGATTTTTGGAAGTGTAGCATGTCTTATCTTGGAACTGTTTGAAGAAAACCTCCAGGTAAAGAAAAATAGTCTTAAATATCTACTATAGTATATTAGGTTAGAGTACTTGATAGTTAATGAAATGCAGTTTTAATTTGAAATGTTCTCAAACACTAATAATGAAATTTTGTATAGTCTGATGAAATGACTAATTTTGTGTTAATTGAACTTGTGAGAACAGTAGATGTTCGAATGCTTAGTAAATAACTATTGTCTTGATGTTATGGACTGAATGAGGTATGTTGTTGTGAATGATACATTTATGACAATATATGAATTATGCTTGTTGTGTGCATTAAGTTTTGATATCTATGTTTTAATAGAGCTCCTCAAGTTTCACTGATGATTTAACTCAGAAATTCAGTTTTGGATGTGTGAACTTACCTTGACCCTTTCTCTTAGATTTTTCTGGTAATCTAAGTCTTGTGTATTAGGTTAGATGTAAATCAATGGAATTAATCAGCTTAATACCAGTTTCACGGAAGACGATAAGTTCATCTGTAGATTTTATGTGTGATGAAAGAATTCATGTTTGAAGTTTGTAATAATTGAGATTGGTGCTTAAAACTAAAATTACAAAAGTTTGATATAAACTGTTATACTTATCGATTTAAGGTACTTTGACTTTATGTTATAATAACTAGAGTTGTTTTTACTAAGTTCTTTATGTTAATATGCTTATATATTACTAGCTTACCCTTATCCTCTTGATTGTATTTTTGAACTGTAATGATAGTATCATGTGCTTGAGCAATAAAATTGAAATTGGAACATCTAAGTAATAGGAGTTCTTGAAGTTTAAATACTCTAGTTTAAGACTTTTGACTTTTATGTATATAAGATGAGATTATATATATATATATATCCTATTGTGAAGTCCTTTAGACTACAATGACTGGTATGAATGGACATGGTGTTATTATATTTGATTTTACATAGTCTATATATATGTCTGAAGAATAGAGTATTATGCGACATAAACTCTATTTTCTCTAACTTATGTTCATTCTTTTATTATCACATGTCAATAAAAAAAAATCATTTTTGAACAGTAGATGTTCAAATGCTTAGTAAATAACTATTGCTTTGATGTTATGGACTAAATGAGGTATGTTGTTGTGAATGATACATTTATGACAATATATGAGTTATGCTTGTTGTGTGCATTAAGTTTTGATATCTATGTTTTAGTAGAGCTCCTCAAGCTTCACCGATGATTTAATTCAGATTTGGATGTGTGAACTTACCTTGACCCTTTCTCTTAGATTTTTCTGGTAATCTAAGTCTTGTGTATTAGGTTAGATGTAACTCAATGGAATTAATCAGCTTAATACCAGTTTCACGGAAGACGATAAGTTCATTTGTAGGTTTTATGTATGATGAAAGTCATATTTGAAATTTGTAATAATTGAGATTGGTGCTTAAAACTAAAATTACAAAAGTTTGATATGAACTGTTATACTTACTTATCGATTTAAGGTACTTTAACTTTATGTTATAATAACTAGAGTTGTTTTTATTAAGTTCTTTATGTTAATATGTTTATATATTACTAGTTTACCCTTATCCTCTTAATTGTATTTTTGAATTGTAATGATAGTATCATGTGTTTGAGCATATAGTAAAATTGAAATTGGAATGTCTGATTAATAGGAGTTCTTGAAGTTTAAATACTCTAGTTTAAGACTTTTGACTTTTATGTATATAAGATGAGATTATATATATATATATATATATCCTATTGTGAAGTTCTTTAGACTACACTGACTGGTATGAATAGACATGGTGTTATTATGTTTGATTTTACATAGTCTATATATATGTCTGGAAAAAAAAGGTATTATGTGACATAAACTCTATTTTCTCCAACTTATGTTCATTATTTTATTATCACATGTTAATTCAGTTTTGTGTTCATTATGGTGCATTACACTCATCTTAATTGTGAATTTCTCCATTTTTTTGGGATGTTTTAATATTTATAAATTTATTTCACTAAAGTGAAATATTTAAAAGTATTTATAAAAATGATTTGAAAAAAAACTAACCAAATTGGTTTGGATTTTTTTTCAAACTATTTTATATTTAATTTTAAAATATTTTTAATAAAAAACCAGCGCTAAATTTGACATAACAATATATTATATTTTTATAATCATTTAATAATAATATGGTGACATCAACTCAAATATAAAAATTATTAACAAAAAGTATAAAAGTTTTTTTTTCTTAATATTTTTCCTTTCCGAAATACTAAAAGTTTAATGCTGGTGATTCTGGTGGTCCTTGACAGTTGAAGAAGGACCAAAACCATAGAATAAAGAGGTGCATAAGAGAATGCACGGTTCCATTTGTTAGTGAAGTTACGACAATAAAATACTTGCATGCTCGCTCCAGAATCAAACAATGCGCACTCACATGCAAATCTTAAAGTCCTTTTCGAAAATGGAAGTATGTGTACAGTATGGACCTCATTCATTACTATGCATCCAAAGTTCATTGTATCCTTCCATTGCATGCTTGGCGCAAAATCCCATTTGCTATATTATTAGGAAATCAACTTTAAGTCTTACTTATTATTCTTATGAATTGACTTATAAGATAATCAATTTACATAACTAATTCTTAAATTTTGAATAACTATGAGTAATACTTGGGATGATAGAACTATTATTATGGTAAAAGTTTGTCTGCAAGAGGCTAAAAAATTTTTGTAAGATTTAAAGTAAGGTTTGTTTTTCACAATAAAGTGTTTCTTAAGTATAGGAATGACTACAATGAGAGTGACAAAGAGTATCCATAACTATGATGAATGCTGATTTCAAGTGTGAATAATATATAGATGTTTCTCAGTTCAATTGATAGAGCAAATATTTTGCTTTAAGTGAGAGTCATTATGTGATTGATAGACTATCTGACTTGTATTACTTGAATGATCCAATTTTGAATATAGTGAAATATTATTCTCATTTTTGTAAACAATAATACAAAGGTAAAATCATAATAAAAGTTAATTTTGAAAAAAAAAAATCTACTACAAATAGATCATAAAATAATTGTAAGTGTCTAAATATAAAATAAAATTATAATTGAAATATATTAATACTTACCTAGACTTATCATTAAGTAATGAGTGAAATGGTCTTTTTGCTAAAAAAGTATTCAAATTTAAAGTCTCAAGAACTTTTGTAGAGATATTCACTATCAAGATACTCTGATCGTGATAATTAATATCTATCAAAATCCATTGATACAGTAATTATATATTATTTGTTATAACTTTGTCATTGTCTTATTAGGGAACAAAACAATCGTATATTTGTAATGGAACAATAAATTTATCATTTTACTTATCTTATTTGATATTTTACCTTATTGTTTGGAAACTAATTAACGCCTTTTTATACAAATGTATTTACTTTTATATTAATATTATTTATATTTTTCATCATGTCTCTAGTGTAAAATAATCTTTTTATTAGTAGACCTTCATTTCATCAATCAAAACTTATCTCTTGAAAGTTTATAGCTCAACGAGAAGAGTTTTTCTCCTAATCCTCTTTCTTCTTTCATTCGATCGTAGTCATTTTGTTATTTTTCAAAATAAATACAAAATGATAGAAAACAATGTTATCTTCTTGTAGTTACTCTAGTGAATAAAAAAATAATACTATTGGAAAGGAACAGCAAAGAACAAAACAACAGCACTCTCATGCATATACCTCTCCTTAACAGGTTCTTAATCAACTTAAGAATGCATTAATCCATAACCTTCTTTAAATAAACTAAACCAAAAAGTATCGCTTTTACACCGCTCGAAGCAATGGATCTTGTTTTGGCAGAAAAGCCAAACCATGTTTTGGGGCGGGGAAATGCAGGGAGAAGCACGTTTGGGTGGCTTTTATGGTTTATAAAGCTGGAATTCCAAAAATTCAGAACCAAACAATAGGTATTAACTGTTAATCAGCAAGAGAGGCATAAAGATTAAGAGCACATGGCACCATCAACGCCCTTTACAGCTACTCTTTCAATCACCCACTCAAATTTCTTCTTCCTTTCACTTTCACTCAAACCAGTTTTCTATTCTTTTCCATTTTTTTCTTCTCTTTCTTTTGGACTTCACCCTCCAAAAGGACCACGCCGTATACGCCCACATTCACATTTTTCATACATAAATATTCACATTCACATTCACTTATAAACAACAACATTATAAACAACAACATTAATAATTATGATGTTTCAGAAAGTAGTTAAAGAACTCATAATAGAGAAAATTATGAAAAAAAATGTTATTAATGTTTCTCTAGTTCAATTTTAGTTTAATTGATACAAATTACAAATTGTTTATAGTTTGTACCAATAAGTCCTTTTTACAATTTTGAATTCATTCTCAATGTTATACACAATTATTCTCTATCTTTATATTTTAATTGACTAATAGACTAATTAAAAACATAAAAATAATATGTAACAAGGACATGAGTGAAGTTACAAGGTTGATTATTGTGGGGAAGACTGGTCCCCCATGGAAACTTCAATAGATATACAGTTATACAACTAACAACAAAACTGATAACAGAGGAGAGAAGGTGGAAAAATTTATGTAGGAAAACTACTGTACTTTCTGAAAGCAGGACCAATAAATACAAGAATTATTTTAATTTTTTTCCTATTTTGTATTTATTTTTCTGTTTTTTTCCATTTGCTCACAATCACTATAAACAAAAGAATCCATAGCTGAAGAACAAATTTGGTTCTTAACAATAGAATTTAAGTCCGAGTTACCCACACCTCGTTGAATTATGAAATAATCGGAAAACGACGTCGCGCCAAAAGCGAGCGCACTCGGTTCCGGTAACGGCTCGCTTGCCACGATCAAATCCACGTTCTTCAACACGAACTCGTTGCTTGCGAGTTGACTCAGAATTGCCGAGTCTGACACCGAGTTCTTCCTCTTGTGCTGCACAGCAGCTCGCACAATCGCCACCAGCATCGCCCGCGACAGCCGCCGAATCCCGCGGGCACCACCCATCAAAACTGCTGAGTTAACAAGGCGATGAGTCTGAGTTCGCTCCGAGTTCTTACCACGCTTAGGAAAAACGAAAACCGAATCGGGACTCCGATTCCTGAGTCGCCCGAGTGGGTCGTTGAAAATCAACACGCTGTTAACGTCCACTAGCATGACATGCTTGAAATTCCTCCTAACCCGCCCGAGCAGCATGGGGTAACACGCCCAGCGCCGTAAACTGAGCGGAACTCGGTCGAGGAAGCCCGCGAGAGAATTCTCCGGGTCGAGTTCGTTGGCGTCGAAACTCAGCACCGAGCCGTAACTCGCCCGAGTCAACTCACTGTCGGAACTATTACAAAAGCTTCGAATTTTCCTGCCCCAGAGGGGCTCTCCTTTTCTGGGGTCCTTCAGGAAGCGAGTGACGTCGAAGGTGGAGTCAGTGGGTGGGCTTCGGCGGGTGGAGTTGATCTGGGCATGGAGAGTAATGAGGGAGAGGAAGGAGTTGTTCTCGTCGCGAAGAAGGGAGGAGAAGGAGGGTGAGGAAGTGGGGAAGATGAAAACGACGTCGGATTTGGAGGTGAGGCCGGAGCGGTGGAGGAGTCGGAGGAAGAGGCGGAGATGGTGGAGGGGGGTGTCTGGGGAGACGTGGCAGAGGAGGAGGTGGTTCATGGCGCGGGTGCCTCGGCGGTGGAGGGTGCCCAGGCGTTGGAGTGCGGGGGAAAGGGCATGGTTAGAGGAGTTGTGGGGGGTGAAGGGTTGGTGGGGGGTGGAGGGTGGGAATGTGGATAGGGTGAAGAGAAGGAGAGTGATGAAGAGGAGGAGGAGGCATATGGAGAGTGTGGATTGGGCTTTGGAGAGAAGGGCATTGGAGGTGGTTCTTTTGAGAGAAGATGAAGAAGAAGAAGAAGAAGAAGAGAGAAGGTTGGTTTTGGTTTGAGAGGGAGTGGTTTCTTCAGGGAAAAAAACTAGAAGGAAAGCCATGAGCTTCTGGTTGTGGCTGATGCTGCTGTGAGTGTTTGTGTTTGTGTAGGGTTTTGATCCCATTAAGGAATCTGTGTCTGTGGCTCAGTGTGAGGCTTTTTACTTTCTACGGTTTACCACTTTCCTTAACCACAGACCATGTTTTGGCATTCAACCTCCCACGCATGCACCCAAAAGTGACATCGTGTTGGGGGATTAGTCACTATGTCATTTAAAATTTTAATGTTTACATGTTATAAACTAACAGATTTATAGATTTCTATTGAACTTTAATACCGATAAATCTGAATGAGTAAGAATATTGTAATTAACATCATATTAGTGAGTATAATATATTTATTAAATTAATTTAAGATTAGTATTGTACTTAATTATTCTATCTTTATTGATTTTTTAAAATATCTTCAGCCAACGTGGCCGATCTTTTACTCGTTACTAGTAATTAGATATGAAGTGATCTTTCAATATGTATAGTTAGTCCAAAATAATTTTTGTTAAATTAAATTAAAGTTATGAAAATATAATTTCAACTTTCAGATTTGAACGTTTTTATTTATTTATATTTTATTATATTTCTGTTCATACACATAAAAGAGTAATGCTTAAATACAGTGAAACCGTTGCTCGTGTTATTCGTGTTTAAAATGCTGTATATTATCTTAAAAATATATGTATTTATTAGAAGTTATTTACGTATCTTAAAATATACGTAAGCAATAAAAACTTTATTTCTAATGGAGCATCCGGCATTTGTTTATGGGAATTAGTGTTAGATCTTGAGCATTTTTTAAATTATATGAGTATATATAATAAAAGTTCATATATAAGAGCTGTTTAAGAATTAGATTAAAGTTTTAAATTATGAAAAAATGAATTGTTGTTAAATCTTAAAGATAAAAAGGATTATAATGAGAATGAAAACTTACTACTATAAAGCTTGAAACAAAATTTATTAAACAAAGTTGTGAAGTAAATAAGTGTCATAATCTTATCGGAATATATTGATAGGAAGATGAACCTACGCTTGTTCTGAAAAGAATGAAAGGAAAAAGAAAGAAAAGCAGGAATAAGAAAAAGGCAAAAAGGGCAAAGGAATTTTTTTTTCTGAAAAAGAAAACGAAATGACTTTAGATTTTGGTTGAAATGATTATGCATGGACTCAACAAATGACATTGAATTCTCCAAAGAGTTTTTCTTAGAATATTTTTCAACCTAATTTTCACCAAGATATATTTTAGTAAAATTTGTGTTGAAATTATTGTTATTACACTTAAAGGTCTCCATGGGGCATGTATAAAGTGATAAAATAAATAGTTTTAATTATATTTATAGTGTTTGAAATTTAAGATTATTTTAATCTTTCAAATAAAATATTTTTATTCTTAAACACTAATTTGAGAAACTAAAATAATTTTTTAAATACTTTTAACCCCTCAAATTCAGCAATTAAGAATTAAAAAAATTATTTTTTTAAGTTTAGTAAAATAATAACTGTAATATTTTAAAATTAAAAAAATGTTATTATAATCCTTAAACACTAAATTTGAGAGGTGGAAATGAAATCTAACAGTCTCCCAAATCGAGTGTTCAGAAACTAAAACTATATTTTATTAAATTTTAGTGATAAAAGGAATTTTTTATTTATTTAAGGGGCTAACGAGATTTATCTCAATTTTTTGGGTCTAAAAATCTAAATGAAAATATTTTCTTTAGTAAGAATTGGAGAGAAAATAGCAATGATCCAAAATGCACTATTTGTAGAAAAATAAAATAGTTGATATAAAGGTCATTGTTTGGTCCCTGCCGACTAAATTGGTCATTCTTGGCAAAGGCAGATTCCTGAAAAAATACCCTATTTTGGCACAATTGTGTAGGACCACTTTTCAAATTTATCCAAACTTAAACTCTTTTTAAGCCATTCATGTTCTCATACCCTAAGCTTTGAGGGACACTTCCTTGAGTGAGACACTTCAAACTTTCATTTCATATCTATCAAATGAATGAACTAAATCCTTTCAAATTCTATAAGAATCAATGTGCCAAAACCACACTATAAATATAATATAAAAGTGGAATCCAAATCTTAATCTTTCACCTAGTATAACTGTATAAGAAAAAGGAGAAACTAAAAAAAATTAAGACTTTTCACCAATGGTTAAGGATAAAATTCTTAGATATTAAAATTGGTACTTTTCTTTAGAAAAGTTAGTTTTTAAGTTTAAATATTTAATAAATGTTCTAATTTTGTGCCGAGAATAATTTGAACTAATGGTTTTATTAAATAATTTTCAACACTTCTGAAGCTAGCACTTAATGAAATTGGTATTTTTTTTAAATTAAATATATTAATTTCGTCATGAATTAGTTTTTAAGTAAAAATATTCACGTATAATCGTTGTAATGAGATGTAGGTTAACAAATAACAGTCAAAATTAACATATTAATGTTATTAATCCAAACAGAATAATTGTCAATAAAAAAAAACATTTTTGAAAGTACGTAGAAAGTAAATGGACAAACACTTCATAGGTGTTCCCCTTCACATGTTTAATATAATATTGGAAAATGTGTCTCTTTAACATCATATTAGAAAAAAGTTATATTAGAATAAAAATCTAGTTAAAAAAATCATTATCCTTTTTGAAAACTAATTGTTCCAAATTTTCCCTTGGTAGGAATTTTGTAAAAAGATATAACTCATTTTCTATATTAGATTTTATCCACAATGAACATCAATTCTAATTAGAAAATTAACTACAGTTAATATATTTGATTTATGATCCGCTTATTTATTTAAAGAATTTAGTTAATATTTTCTTCATAAACAATTATATATTTGCAGACTAGTATAGATAAATAAATAATTATATTTGATATGAGATACTGATTATAAGTATGTATAATGTAGTATTAATCTGTTTATTATTAAAGACAAACATCACAATATTTTCTTACGAAGTAAACTTATTATAAATACTAGTCTGTATTAAACACGTGTTTGTTTTGTCTTTCTAAAATATATGCTAACATTTTAAAAATATTTTAAGTAATACTTGAATGCATATTTAAAATTCAAATTATTTTTAAATCATAAATTCCTAAATTTATTTATGTCAATTGAAACGTGGTTATCGAAATTCTATGAATTAGTTATCGTTGTTCACACATTAATAAGACATTAATATTTATGATTATTATTTTATTTAAGAATAACATATTAACTAAAATATTTTTTTTATGAAAGATAAAATTATCTTATTATTATATATCAACTATATAAAAAATACATTGTCACAAATTATAGATTGTCTTCTGAATATAAAGAATTATATTTTTCTCGTATAAAATTTATAATTAAATTCATTAACCTATCATTATATTCATATATGATTTAATATAAGTATACAAATGTTGTTAAGAAATATAAGTATAAATAAAAATAAAATAAAGAATATAAATATTAATTTATTAATTATATAAAATATGTAAATGTTTATTTTAAATATTATTTATAGAAATATTAGAAGAGACGAATGTATTTTTTTCATAAAAAGTTATTCATTTTTTACTTATTAAACACCTTTAGTTTTATATTTTAAAACTTTAATTTTTAATTTTTTTTGTTAATATTCTTATTTAAATAAAATAATAGAAAGTAAGTGACACTCTGTTAAAAATGTGAAAGAGAGAAGTATTATTTGCTAAAAATCTAAAAGGAAATGAATGTCTTTTTAAAATTTAGAAGAATGTAATTGTTATTTATTAAAAGCACAAATAAAATAAATATCATTCAATTAAAAGTATAATAAAAAATATTATTATTATTATCATTATCATTTTATTAAAAACTTCAGAGAAATTAATATCTGTTTTAAAATTAAAAGAAGAGCTAAGTCTAATTTTTCAATATACTAATAAATATTACTTCCAAAAAATAATTAAATTCAATCAAATTTAAAAAATAAAAATCTAATTAAATCATTTCAAAGATAATGAACTAAAAAAAATACAACTTTTCTATTTTTAGTTAACTTAAATATATTTATTATTAAATAAAATAAGTTACTTTTCATTTTGTTAATATAATTTTTTTCTTCATTATTTTATACTTTAATAATAAAAATTATTATTTTTATTAGCATAAACATTGTACTTCTATACATGTGTATTTACATTTTTATTATATGAAAATACCTAAAAATTTATAATTTTATTATTTTTATAACTAATTAATTAAAAATAAAATAATTTTGTATATATAAGTTTGTAAAAATGTTATTCAAAAAAGTATATAAGCGTTATTTTAAAAAATATTATTTAATTATTTTGAAATAAAAAGATATTTAGTTATTTATTTTTATTAAATAAATAAACTATTTTTATTTATTAAGAATAAAAATCTAATATAATTATTTTTAATTTTAAAAAAGGTTACTCAAAAAGTAAAATAATAGAAATTTACATATCTGTTTTAAAATCAGTGTTAAAAGTTTAAAAGCGTGATTTGAAAATTTGAAGTATGAAATGAAAATAAAAGGAAAAACAATCATCTTATGAGAACTAAAAATAAAATTTTGAATTTGATAGGAACGAAAAATATGTTTTTTTCATGGAAAAAATAAATAAATCAAAACATGGTTATTTCATAAAGGAATATAGTTATTAATTTGTTCATTTTTTGTCTGCCTGAAAAGCATAAACCCTTCAAACCCTTAAAACGTTTAAACCCTTCACCTCTGTCCCGCCCCTTCTTGTTTCCTTCTCCACCCACCCACGGCGGAACAAAATTCTCCGAACCAAAGTCCGAACCGAAGTCCGAACCTTCAAATTCCATGGAAGAAGAACACGTGGAGTCATTCAAGGATGGCTCGGACCTCTGCCAGCAGCTTATGGACCGCTACGCCAACTCCACCGCGCCGCAGCACCGCCACCTCCTCGCCACCGCCGCCGCCCTGCGCTCCAACCTCGCTGCTGAGTCCCTCCCCCTCACGCCGCCCGCCTACTTCGCCGCCGCCATCTCCGCCCTCGACGCCGCGGAGGCGTTGGACCCCGTCGCGCTCTCCGCCCTGGTGTCCTTCATGGCCATCGCCCTCCCCCTCGTGCCGCCCGGCGGCATCGCGGCGTCGAAGTCGCACGAAGCTTCCGAGATCCTCGTGGCGGTGCTGGCCAGGGAGGGCGAGGAGTTGGGCGCGGCTTGCGTGAGGGCCATGGTGAAGTGCTTGGGGGTTTTGATTGGGTTTTGTGATTTGGAGGATTGGGATGGAATCAAATTCGGCTTTGAAGCATTGCTCAAGTTCTCCATTTGCAAGCGCCCCAAGGTTAGAGTCGTTTGAGCTATGTGTTTTCATGCTTAATTTATATATCCAATTATGGGTAGATTCCTTTGATAATAGTTTTTTGAGCCTTCTGTGCGCATTTACTTATTTATGGTCTTCCAACTTTTTAGACATTGGTCCTTGCAATCGTATCATTCCCAATTTTGTGATTACAATATTTATTTTATTTTATTTTTGGATAGTTTATATTCAGTGTTTAAGTTGTAGTAGATTCATTCGATGATAGTTTCTACCTAGTAATGCAATTCAGCATTCTGACTCTATGTTTTTTTATTATTTTATTTCAGTGTATATATATATATATATATATATATATATATCCAATCAAGAATAGATTTGATGATGTTTTTACTTTGAAAAACAATCAGCATTTAGTTATGGCCTTTGATTTGGAGACATTGGTCGATGGCTATTAATCATTTCACCACTCTTGAGGTTATGGAATTTTTCTGTGTAAATTGTGCTGTGGTTTGTTTGTTTGGTTTAGGTACGCAGATGTGCTCAAGAAGCTATGGAGAAGGTTTTCAAGTCTATCAAATCCTCCGCGGTTACCAAGGAAGCTAGCAAGTTGGTTTTGTCAGAGCTGAAAAGTTGCGGTGCTTTGGCACTGAAGTTAAATGCTTTGAGGACTTCTGATGATTGTAAAGAAGATAAGGTTTTGAAAAATGAACACCTGGAGGTTCTACATCTTATGAATTTAATTAATCTCATTGCTCCATATCTATCTGAGAAAATCACTCTGAAAGTTCTTTCAGAAGTGCATAAATTATTTAGTTATATGTCTTCAGAACTTGCAAGGCATGCTCTTAAAACTATTGAAGCTATTTTTGAAGCTTTGAGAGTAAAAAATATAGTGCTAGAGACAGAGGACATTGTAGTTTCTCTTACTTCATTTGTATCTTTGGGGGATAAGAACCCTTTGGATACTGTGATTTTGGCTTCAAAATTATTAAGAGTTGCAATGGACTTACTTTATAATGGACAATCAAGCTTGTGGATCAAGAATCTCCCTCCAGTTTGTAGATCTGTGATTGGTATGTATGATAGTAGAAAATTTGTTATAGTAATTTTCTGATTATTTTATTTCATGTGGTTATGTGCTGAGCACTAGCTTCTGACTTTTTTTCATTGAAAAGTATGCTATATTAAGTTACAATTGATCATATCATTACATAATTAATTAGTGAATTAGAAATCAAAATCTATCAATAATTCCCATATAGAAAACATTTTCCTTGCAGTCACATAGCAATACTTTGCTGTTTTTCACCATGGATTTCTGCTAAGGAATTTTTATGTCAAGTTGTATCTTCTAATTTAAATTTATGCAGTTTGAATCTAATCTAATTCCTAAAGATTTTATTACTGTTGACGGTAAAATGATAGATTAATTATGTCACTGTGGGAATGATAGATTAATTATTTTTAACACCTTAATTTCTCTTTTTGATATCTTCCTTGCAGCATTTGAAGGTTATTTTTTATTTCATTATTGGTTTTATGAATTAATGGTTTGGGGGGTTTGTGTTGGTAAATACTTAATTAATTTTATTGATACTGCTGTTAACCCCTTGTATTTTTCCCTTTTATGTGGTATTTTTTTCTGAGTCAAGCTACCAATGTTGAACTCAGGTCTTCTAACTTTTGAGGGAAACACCGCATCGCAAGCTTCAAGTATTTTGAATGATGTGCTCAAGCATCATATTGGTCCTTTAAGCATGTTAATGGGTACAGACCAAACATTGCATGATGGTAGTCTGGAACGTGTTAAAGCAGATGCAATAAAATCAACATGTGCTGTTTTTGAGGATGCCCTTTCTTCTACTGATGGAATTCCAAATGAGCACGTTTTGTCAGTCATATCTGTTTTATTTCTTGAGCTTGGTATGGGATACTTGTCATTTTATTAGTTTAACATATGAAAGAATTGCTCTTTTGAATTTCATTTAAGGATGTCTATATCAACTTGCACACATTGCTCTACCAACTAACTGAGCTAGAGCCCCTCAGTTTGCTTTTATATTTCCACCATTAATGATTAATGTTTTTAAAAAAATGAGGTGCTATATGTTGTATTCCAGTTTTTTGTGTATATATGGAACAAGGGTGCTGTGAGGTTACTCTGTTTAATCAGTGAACTTGATTTGGTTTGCTCAGTGAGGGAAAAAGATGCTCGTGGTGTAGAATAAAGTAAGAAATAATTGGAAATTATGTGATTTTATATCATGATTTAGAAACACTTAGGGTAACATAGATATTATGAAACGCCACAAGAAAATGCTGTGTTTCAGATTCACAGACCTTAACATCTGTTTCCCCTGATTTGTTTGTTATACTTATGTACCTGGTTAGACTAGAAAAATGCTTCACGTTTTTTTTGCATTTTCAAGTGTGCTTTTACTCTTTTTGTTGTGGAAAAGTTTCATGATGTGTTTAAGGTTTGGGAAGGTGTGAGGTGACTAAGGTTGTGTTTGTTTCCTGCTTTTGAGAACAATTTTGTTTCTTTTTTAAAGAGTAGTTTTGGTTAACTGTTTTCAGAACTATTTCTTGCTTTTAGTTTTTAAAACCAAAATACTAGAAAGTCTTTATGTTTTGATTTTCTTATTTTATACTTTTATTACTTGTTCTTCCTGACATTTTGATGTCTTCCCTCCTGCTCACTAAAATTCAGTTTTTAAAAAATTATCCAATAAAATAAATTTTAAAAACTAAAAAGTGCAAACACAATACAAAAACACCTTAGATTGTTTTTGCAATGTGCAGTTTTGCTGTTGTCGACTGTCTCTAGATGGAGCAAAACAATATGCTGTTGGTTGCATTACTTTCCCTTTATAGATGTTATGGTATAGGGTCATGTTTGCGGTCTCACTTTTGTGTTCTGAAGTAGAAGAGTTGAGCTCTTCTCTTGTGCTTACATCCTAACAATTGTTGTTTTCATGAGAGTTTACCTACGGAGAAGGTTACCTATTGGTTGGATTAAGGTGTAAACTGAATAAGGATATGTTAAACTATAGGAAAGAGAGACATTGATCTGAAACCGTGTGTTTTTGAGACAACATAGGTGCTTTATTTATAGAGAAAAAAAATCAATAAAATAAACAGGGGAGATTTGATATCCTTTAATAATAAATATATGATACAGGAATAAATAAACATGTTCTTAAGTATACATATATAATCTAGATATTCCTGATTACAAAGGGTCCATATCTTACTTCTGTAGTTATAACATTACCCTTTAGGTTGGAGCATATGATATGAGTCATTGGCTCATCTTGCTGCAAGTACCATCAATCCTTGGTCCTCTTGGAGACTTGGTGAATATTGTTTGCTAACTATTTACTAGAGTTGACAAACATGGTGATGTCTCCAGGCTCCAACTTTTCTCGTGTGTGACAATCTTCCTCAATATGTTCTGTCATTTCATGAAAGATAGCATTAAAGGCAATATGTAGTGCTGCCTGGTTGTCACATATAAGGTGCATATGGGATGCATGCGGACAGATTGTAAAGTGCATATGGCCTGCATCCCAATGTGGTTGTCACATATAAACAAACTAACCTCTTTGTGGCAAGCCATACAAGCCCAGAGTCATAACATACATACTCATGTAAGCAAACTTAGGGCTCTATATTGTTGTGTTGCAAGAAGTGTCAAGAAATCTTGGCACATGCTGTACAATTGTGTTCTGCCATTGGTATACGGGCCTCACTTCAAAGTTATCCAAATGTCTCATGGGGACAAAAAATAGGTTTGGGTGAGATGTGAATAGTGGATTAATAATAACACTAAATAGCTGAACAGTAATCTTCATCCATTGTTCACGTCTTGTAGGAATAGATTCAACAGTTGTAGTGAGATGAGGTTTGTAGCCCGACCTACTTAATCATAACCTAATTTTGAAATCCTAAGTTGATTAGTTAGATCCGTCCATCTTCTTAATACTAAAAATATGGCTGCAAAAGATGGGTGAATCTGTTATGGATGTTGATTGGGTGTTGGAAGACATTTTTTTTTTTATCTTAAAATATGGAAAAGATCATAAAATAATCTGTGATAGAAAAATAAGTTGAACCACCAAACAAACTCCGATGGAGCGATCACCACAGGGGTAGGGTCATAAGGAGGAGGCAACATGGTCACAGGTTGGTTGGCCATTAGGTGTCGCTGCTAGCGCTGCCACGTGCTGGTCAGAGTTCTGAACTGCAGGGCAGGTGAAGCACATCCTCACGTTGATGGGTGGTTCGAGTTGGAGTTTGTATAGTTGGGTAGATTGGCTTGGTTTGATCCCAACCCTATGCTCGCTGGAGCGAACAGGGGTCGTCAGAAACCTCACCAGGGACCAGAAGAGTGAGTTGACTGACTAATACGGTTTTGAAAAAAAGACTAGATATCATCTTAAACTATACGAATTCCACATTGAGTAGGATAATGTACTTGATGTTGTACTTAAGTCTTAAAGTTCTCCAACATAATGGACTAGTTTTTTTGGTTGAACTCTCCTCATGTGCTCAAGTCCTTACATGGATATAACCATTTACAAGGTTGCTTGTTTCTTTTGAAATTTATTTCGTGGGGAGATAATGTCTTATTGTCTGTTATCACACTTGTTTCTATATCAATAATAAGATTTCTTAGAATAATAATTGTAAAACTGCAAGTTGTCCATATCTTCTTATTCTCTTGTATTCCTTTTTTGTTAAAGGAGAATTCTCATTTGTGTTGATGAGGAACATTGTGCTTAAGCTTGCCGACTTGATGTTTAAAATTTCCGGAGGCAAGATTCATAATGACCATGTAAGTACCCATGAAAGATTCTGTTGCGGCTCCCACATTGATCTAAAGTTTTGATAAATAGATTTCTACATCTTAAACGTGTCATCTTATGATTCATTGTCTGTTTTTCACTCATTTCAAAATTTCTGGGGTATTTCACTGTCTATTTGCTTTTAGATCATCACTCTGGAGCCTTACTGGAACACTTTATAAGGATAGAGTTTTTTTTTTTTTTTTTTTTTTTTTTTTTTTTTTTTTTTTTTTTTTTTTTTTTTTTTTTTTTTTTTTTTTTTTTTTTTTTTTTTTTTTTTTTTTAATTTTGAGTATAATGATGTGTATTTTTATATATTAAATACTTTTGTTTGTTGACACAGCCAATGTAATAATATGGAACAAATTAGTTTATTAGTTTATCATATAAATGTTTCCTTATTTAGCTTAAAGATAAAAAAAAATGAAGGAATGTGAATAAATTCCGTAATATTTGAATTATTTCATGCATACTTTGTCAATTTAATCTGTTTATGATTAACTTGTTTGTTTATCTCGTGCATACTATACTTGAGTAACATTGTAGTCATATTCGGAATGCCAGTTTTCCACTACTCACCCTAGTTGAACCTCCATCCGTGTCCTGTCTATTTTCTTATTTAGTGATCGTCTTTATTCTCAAAAGCATTGATTACTACTTACTACTAGTACTTTGCTATTACTGTTATTTCTGTTCTGGTACAATTTAAACTGATTGCCGATTCATCTGCTTTTCAATTTTATGCAGCTTCAGAAATGCATTGGGTCTGCTGTTTATGCTATGGGGATAGAGAGATTTCTTTCACTTGTACCTATATCCCTTGATGAACACAGCTATACTTATTCAAATATTTGGCTAGTACCAATCTTGAAGCGCTATGTTAATGGTGCATCACTTGCATACTACATGGAGCATATCATGCCTCTTGCCAAGTCCTTTAAGAAGGCTAGTAGAAAAGGTGTATTTAATGTTATCTGCTTTGAGGCTGTTTTCTTTCTTCCTTTTTTTTCTTTTCTTTTAAGGTGGAGGAAACTTGAGTTGTTTTCTTCTGTTTATTCTCTCTCTGTCATTGCCACTTGCATTGCTTTGAGCATGGTTCCCATCCCCCTTTTTCTTTACCTTTTTGGCTTAGAGATGGATGGAGCTTGTCTGATTTTCTATTACTTTCATAGCATAGAAGCTTCTCAAAATAATGGAGTTTGAAAATAGTGAAAGATGATTACTTTTCCATTTTGTTTATATAAAAAAGAACAGGAAAAGGAAACTAGTTTGTAGCAATTAGATAATTTGGAATATTCTGATGATGTAGAAAAGCAATTAGAAGCACTGTATTTTTTTTTTTGTTCTCAAATGTTTTTCCCTTTTGCTGCTGTCTGTGTAATTCCAATTTTATGACAATCACTTTTTTGTTCAAATTGGTGAGCAAATTTTTCCCTGTTTCTTTCAGTCAGAAAGTCAGAGGTTAGTCAGGAAATGATGGCTTGCGCCCATGAACTTTGGGGATTGCTACCTGGCTTTTGTCGTCATGCAACTGATACTCACCAAAATTTTACTCGTCTCTCTGATGTCCTTATTACTTTTCTTAAGAAGGATCATTCCATGCATCAAAGTGTTTGCAAGGCATTGCAGGTAACGCTTCCACAAACTAGTGGAGACCCTTGTAAATTTGTTGTTATATTTTTTTTTTTCAGTTGTTTTTTCTTTTAAATGATTATGATTTTTGTCCAGATTCTTGTAAATGAGAACAAAGCTGCACTTAGCCCTAAAAAGAGTATGGAAGATTGCCATGGCGAATATGACTTTTTGTCAGAGTTCAGCATGCAACCTACTTATTCAAAGAAAGTTGCTACCAAAAACATAAAGTCATTGGCGTCTTGTTCAAATCAGTTGCTTTATGTTTTATCAGATTTATTTATCAGTTCACTTCCTGAAGCACGCTTATCTTTAAAGGTTTTGCATTTATCACTTGTGTTGCTCATTATTTTTTTCTGCTAATATGGTGGAATAATATTATTCTTCTTGGGCCATTTAAAATAATGGAGAATTTCTAGCTGAACATTATTGGCTTTTAATGTTGCCTCTTGCTTTCCTTGCCCTTACAATACTGGTTGATGAATTGTTTACCCGTAGTTCTCAACTGCTTTCTGATCTTGGTCATTATTTACTTTATATTAACTTCTGATAATGTTTAAGTAATTTGGAATATTTTTTTCTTCGTTCTTTTTCAGGGTGCAATTGGGTGCCTGGCGTCTGTCACTGATTCTTCTGTAATCAAAGAGCTTCTTGTGTCTCTGCTTAAGAGGTTTCAATTTGTTGATTGTGAAGGTGAAGCTAAAATATTGACAAGTCCTGGAGAGGTAGACAGTGGTCAAAGTGACTTTAAGAGATGCTCTCAGAGGTATAGTGATTAATTTATACAAGAGTAATTGTCAGTGTTGATGTCTGTTAGCATTTGCCAAATTATATTGGTCTTGCATTTCTTTTTGTTTCTTAACAGAGATAATACAATTTATTTTCTGCTGGTTTTTATCTGACTTACTGAGTCAGCATCTTGTTGATTTTCTGCTCGCACAGGTTTATTATTTTGATGGCTACACTTCAGTTCCTGAGAATTATGCATAGTTCCACTAAGTTTAATCATAGAAGTATGCCATTTACTAACATGGCAACATGTTCAGCAAAATAATTGAGTGTTGATGGGAACTACCAATCTAAAGACTCTATTTTCATCTAATTTTGGCTGTTTATTGCTAAAAGATGTAGTAAAACCAATTTAAATTTAACAGTTGATTCTTACATGGTATATGGCCAATTTGGCCAAGTGGTCAAGAGTTGAATCCTTAACTTCTGCAATCTTCTAAAAGTTAAATTTATGATAAAAAAAGGTTGCTGCATTGTCTGTGTTCCATTCTGAAAAGACTTTTGCAGGGTGAAACATGTTGAGAGATTTGATAAATCATTCAAGTGCCTACTCCCAACTGGTCGAAGTTTTAGAGTGTTGGTGCCCGATAGTTATAACGTTTATTTTTTGTGGCTGGACAAAATTAATTGAGAATTGTTTATTCAGTTGTTAATCTTGTTCAGAAGCCAACCTTCACACATATTAGCTGAATGGATGAGCTTTTACACGATTACATAATCTTGACCAATAATATAAAGTTTCCCAATTTGAATTAATAATATTGAAACCGTATGCCCTGAAAACCTGCTACTGCCTTTCAATTTCTTGTTATTATATAATTGATATCAAATCAAAGTCATTTTGTTCTTCAGGTGTCTGATAATCGAAATGGCGTCTTGTCTTGTTGAAGGGGCAAATGATAATCTTATTGAGATAATTTATAATTTAGCTATACATTCATTTCAGGTATTTTTCAAAGTTTGAAGAATACTTTTTATTGATATTATGGCTTTCTTTCATTCTTTTGCCTAACTATATAATTTTGTAAAGGAATATCATGTATGCTTTTGGTTTTACAGGAAAGTGATGAGAGTGTTCATCACGAAGCATACAACACATTGAGCAAAATTTTGGAGGTCTGGATTTGTGTGAAGATTTTTCTATTTCATTTTCTCCCTTTTAGTGTTGTTATCTATCTATCTATTAGAAAATCTAAGAAATATTTGATATCTTTTTTTATATATCTATGGTATTTTAGTGTATATGTAGGATTTATTTTTTCTATTTTATAATTTGTTTTCTTATCTAATTATGTTCTTAGAGAATGATGTATTTATTGCTTTAAGTCTATATATTAAATGAATTCTGTTGTGTAGATGCCAAAGCGGGCTGAAACCCATCCTATAGTTTGGGTCGGGATGGATTGGAAAAAATAGAAACATTTTAGGTATGTAACGAAGTCACTCTGCTCACTTAGAACCCCACCTATTAGGCTGAACCAGTAGTAACCGAACCAACTCGCGGGGCTACCTACCAAAGTAAAGTATCTTGTGGTAGCCCAAGCCATTAAGGAAACCCTATGTTCTGCGAGTTGAGTAATAAAAAGGGAAACCAAAGTAAAAATGGGGCTTGGAAAAATACAAAGGAAAAAAAATTCAGTTGTTGAGTAGGAAGGAGGAAAGGAGGAAACCCTCTCTTACCTCACCTGGCCCAAATGAAAAGAATTCCTTTCTTCATTGGCTCGCAGCGTACAGCCACCACAAGATATTGATGTCTTCTCATCATATTATCAATGTGCGCAGCCAGTGCGCCACAGTCACTGCACCATCATTGCCCTCTTTCTATTCTTCCTTCTGGCTGTCACTGCATAACCACCACTTCATCAACACACTATAGCCACTGTGTTATTGTCGTGCCACAGCCTGTGACTTCATCGTACTGGTTCGTTTCCACTATGTTGGTGTTGAAGTTTGTCATTGCCACTGCAGTATTGTTGTGCTGGTTTGTTTCCATTGCACTGGTGATAAACTTTGTTGTTGTCTGTTACACTGATGCCAATCAGATCGTGAAATTTTAGGGGAAATGATACCAGTAATCACGGTGCAGAATTATTGGGTAATGATGAGGGATGAAAAATTATCTTTATTGAGAAACAAATCTGCCAACAATAAGAGGTTGGTGCTCTCCAAGCCTATTCCAGTCCTAGGTTTTTTCCTTCTCTCCTAATTCCTCCCTTCCCCCTTATAAAGGTAAACCACAGAATTCAAATTACAAATCAAATCCTAACCGAATCCTCTCTAAAATAATAACTTCAAATCCTAACAAAATCTTTCCTAAATTAAAGATAGAAAATAACTTGAAATCTAATTAAATCCAACAGAATTGGAAACAGAATCAAAACCGAATCTCCCTAATTTTTCTCTTTGTGCTTTCGGCTGTAATGGAAGGGTAAGGGTGCAATCCTCTTGGTGGAGCCCTTCGCCACTTCTGACTCCAAGGGCGTAACATTGTCACACATCATTGTTGTCTTGTCACTGCACCATTTTGACAACAAAGTTTGACACCAGTTCAGTGGAAGCAAACAAGTACGATGATGTAGGCTGTGGGGGTGCGATGTTACTGTGGCTGCACAGTGATGACAGGAATAAAGAGGTCGATGATGGTGCTTTGTGATGGTGGTTACATGCAGTGAGAGTGTGATGAGAAGATGCCAATACCTGATTATGGTTGCGCACAATGACAAAGTGTTTCTTTTTATTTGAGAGAGATGAGGTTTTCCTCCTTCCTTTACTCAGCAATTGATCCCTCTATTTTTTCATTAATGAGGTGCTGGCCCCTTTTTTTTTATTTTGATTGGTTTCCTTAATGGGCTACCACAAGGTGTCCCATTGGTGGGCCTTTCAACCCATCACGACCAAAACCCATGGTGGGCTGGGTTTCAACCTGCTTTTACGATTCTAGGTTTATGATATCTTGCATTGTTTTTCTCTCTTTCAACTCTATCTGTCTATCTCAGTATTGTTGCTGAATGATGCAGGAGAATCCAGGCTTCTCTTCTGCTCGATACATTGAGCTAATTGATTTATTACATGGCTTAAAACCTCCAACTGCAATTGCATCTCTTAAAAGTCGATATTCTTGTTTTCACCTGCTGATGGTACATGCAATGAAGGTCAGGATTCTCAGTTATGAATTATTATAATGTTTCATTCTTATTTACAATTTATTTAATCTTCACGTCTTAGATATGACTGTGTGACATGTTTCTACAATTTTTTTGGCAACTATGTTGCAGAAATCTTTTTTAGCATGCAACTCCTTATATTGTTAGGTCCATGTGTCATTTTCAATTGATGCTGTATTTAAACCCACCAAAACTGGATAGCTAGCCTGATTAATAGCTTTGTCTATTTTGGTTCTAGTTCAGTCATAGCTTCACATTCAAGATTTAACTTGATGTCTTAAATATTGTACTAATAATATACATCTAATTTTTTTATTTTTTTTATTAAAGTAATTTTAAATTCCAATTAAAAATTTTAATTGAGTGGCATAAACATTTTAAATAAAATTAACTTGCAACCAACTTGCATTGAAGTTGCTGTGCTTGTTTCCACAACACCTGTATGCTATAGGTTTTCAGAATTTAATTTGTTACAGACATTCTTACTATAGAAGTTTATATGTTAGGCCAATAGGAAATGAAAAATATGAAAAGTTCATGTTAGGAGAAAATTAAATAAAAAAGGAGCAGGGCAATTTTGGTTGTTAGGATGGGGGTTGGTCTATTTAAAGACCAACTGGGTTATGAGGAAGGGACTTTTTGGATGTTGTGAGTATTGACAGAGTTTACTTTGTGCGAAAGGAAGCAATTTCCTTTGCAACCCATTGTGGTGTATGCTTGTTTAGAGAATTAGTAAGATTCTATATTCTCTAATTGTGGTAATTGCGGTGTTAGTGGATTTCTATCGTCTAACTTAGGAACCTAACATTATATGATTATGTTTCTAAAGAAATTTTTTGTAACCATTTCTTTTCCTTTGATTGTTGAAATTACAGTAAGGGGGTTTAGCAAATGTACATGGATGGCACTTTTGTTAGATATATGCAAGGATTTTTCTTTTTAACATTCTGGGAAGAGCCTGTCGAAAGTTCTAGAATATTAAACATGTTTTCTTAATGGGTTTCGCTACTTAGCTCAGTTATTTTGATAATTTTTGTATTTCTTGCTCTTTGGTCTTTGAAGAAGGAGGATTGGACGGGTGCATATAATTTATATTCAGTTATAATATTGTACATTAGTCATTGGTCTTTTTTTTTTTTTATATATATAACTATGTGTGTGTGTGCATTCTGCAGGCTAGTTTAGAAGAAGAGGAGAACTCAAAGGTTTTTCTTATTATCAATGAAATTATTCTCTCATTAAAGGATGTAAGTATATCAAGTACTTGGCGTACATTTTAAGATCTTTGGATTAGATTTGTCATCCTTGGAATCAATCACTAAGGAGAGATAATGACTGTACTGATTTCTTTTCAATGGTTCTGTCTAGGGCAAAGATGAAACCAGGAAAGAAGCATATGATTTGCTCTTAAATATAAGTTCTACCTTGAGAGACTCGTTATGTGTGGGTTCTATGGAACCATATCACAAATTAGTTAGCATGGTAAGTCCATGCATGATTTCAATTTTGTTTTAATCAGAGGATCACTAATTTGAGAAGATTTGAGCTACTAACTAGGCTGCTCCTAAATATGCTTGTTCCATATCATTCTATTAAGTATTGAACTTCCCTCGTTTATCATGCATTTTTTTTTTGTTTTTTTCTATAAGCCAAAAATCATGCAACCAATGCTGTGTCCAGTGTGTGGAGTGGAAATGTGTCAGTGACTTGTACTCTTGTATACTCTCAATATACAGATAATGGGATATCTTTCTGGATCATCTCCGCATATAAAAAGTGGAGCAGTGTCTGCGCTGTCTGTATTGGTATACCAGGATACAAATCTTTTAGTCTCTGTTTCGGGTCTTGTCCCCTCTCTTTTATCTCTGCTGCAAACCAAAGATGTGGAAATCATAAAAGTGAGTGTTCTACTTTTTTAAGATCATATTTTGAGTTTGAACATCTTTCTGTTATTGTTGTTTAATCTTAGTTCTGTAATAGGCTGTCTTGGGCTTTGTTAAAGTAATGGTATCTAGCTTACAAGCAAGGGAGCTGCAGAATATTCTCTCAGATGTTATTACTGAAATCCTCCCCTGGTCGTCTGTTTCAAGACATCACTTTAGATCAAAGGCATGTATATTCTCTAATATTTAGCTCCTGGTCCTCAACATGCCGGTGTGTTGAACACATTGATCTGTACACTTTACAGATCCATAGGAATAATGTGTTTTTGTTTTCTGCAGGTCACTGTTATATTTGAAATATTATTGCGGAAGTGTGGTTCTGCTGCTGTCAAACAGGTTACCCCGGAGAAATACAAGTTTTTTCTCAAGACTGTTCTAGAGGTACTGTTTTTTGTATTGATTAAAAGACTATGATCGTAAAGGTACTTCTGTAGTTTAAGTTTGATCTCAGCCTAGCTATATGTTACATACAGCATTGTATGCAAATCCATGAAGGTCAGCAATATAGTAGCTAAAAAATTCATATCAAGTTTGAGCTTTTGAATGATTAAGCTTGTGCTTCAAAGGATAAAAATGAAAACAAATTTCAGTTCTTCTTTAGCAAAAGGTTATACCTGCTGTCCTTTTGGTGCTTATTTTTCCCTACTGTTTTCTGGGTATACATAAACTCTAATTAGAGTGATTTTTGTTAAACTGGTTGATTAATTGTTAAGTTTTTTTTTTAAATGAAATCGTTGGAGAAATTGTTAAATTAAACTATGTACGAAGAATAGAAACGAAGAAATTAAATTTCGGCTCATTATAAAAGCTAAAAGGACGTTTAGGGTTCCATCTTGCCGTTAGTTTTATTTTCATTTGTTTTGTCACCTGTAACATTTTACGCCTTAGAATTTTTTATTAATATTTGTATTGTGCTTCCAGCAGAATTTTAAAGGTAACATCAATTAGATAAACTCCGTGGCTAAAAGAATATTCACAAGAAAACTATAATTAATCATTTGTTGGTTGGTGGGATATTCTTTTCTCCTTTTTCTAGCTTTGGATTTTGCACTACTTTCTAGCTCATTTAAAATTTGTAATATCTGTAGATGGTGTACTACTGACTGATTTTACTGGTTTGATAAAAGTTTCAATTATGGTGACTATTGACTTGCAGAACCGGCATGGCAAATCAAGTGAAGCAGTCACTAACGATTCAGAAAATATCCCTGAAGATTCTTCTAACAAGAGGTATGTTTAGTTGCTTGTGAAAAAAATGAGTTGAGTTTTTGTTTCTTCGAAGCTGATATAGAGTCATCTTTTTGTTATCCCTTTTTAGGCCAGAGTGGAGGAAGCCTGTAAGTTCAGCTACCCCAGAGAAAAATTCAATAAAGAACAAGAAGAGAAAGAGAGACAACAAATTTGAGACAGTCAAGCCTGGCCAAAAGGAACAATTTAAATCTACCAGTAATGATGGATTAAGTTTACCCAAGAAAAGTAGGCATTCCAATGATAAAAATCCTAATGTAGGAAGACCAGAAGAAAATAGAAAAGGCAAGAAAAGTGGGAACAGAAGTTTCACTGGTGGTGGTGGGAAGAGAAACGTGAAGATGACTAGTACTGAAAAATCTAAAGCAGCTTCTAAGGTGCCTACACGACCTTCCAAGTCACACAAGCTAAAAAGGAAATTCCAAAGAAATTGATAGATGAGTTGAATACTGAAGCTGGCGAAACACTTCTAAGATGTCGTATCTCCCTGACCGTGTAGGGTTGGCAATACCATTTTATATATGTAACTGCATATATAAGCTTGGGAGATAACAAGTGAAGGATTACAGGAAGGATCTTTTCTTTCCCGTTGAGCAACCACTATAGAGGGCAAGTTGTCACTTTCTTCGGGTGACATGCTGGAATCTACTGGTTGATAAAATGAAGTTCTGCTTAGTGCATGCACATTGTTGCTGGAGAAGTTAAGTTATTGGCGAGGGAAGATGCTGTAATGGAGTATAGTCATGGTTGATTATGTAAATGGCTACGTGTTGCCATCTTTTGCCCTCGTTAGGATCTTTTCGAAACTGCTAGTTCTTACTAGATATTGCAATTCTTAACGAATGATATATTGAGCTATTTTTGCACTATTTTTCATATATTTGCAAAGTAGTACATCAAGCATAATGCAAGAGTCATACTGAAAACGCAGCTCACACGGTCACAAGTTTTTTCTTAGGAAAAATTAAGATCTACAAAGGAAAAAAATGTCAATCAAAGAACAAATTCCGTAGTTTGTAGAAGCAGTAAACGAATTCGGCAAAAAAAAATGAGTAATATAAACTAACACTTTAATAAAGTGATTCTATGTTTATTTGGATAAACTTCTCTGTAAACTATTTCAATGGATAATACGATGAGTTTCGGCGTAAGTTAAATCTAGTTTATTCATTAATTAATTTGTGCAAGTTTTATCATATAAATTTTAATATTCCTATTTAAAATTAGTATATAAATTAATTTTAGCTTATAAAGTTTATTTTTTTTTTCTGTTTTGTTATTCATTAATTAATTTGTACAAGTTTTATCATATAAATTTTAAAATTCTTATTTAAAATTAGTATATGAATTAATTTTAGCTTATAAAGTTTATTTAATTTTTTTTTGTTTTTTGTTTTTAGAAGTTGTCAAAACATAACCTTTGTCACAGAGAGACAAAGTCATTGTGCCCAAAAATGTAGAAGTACATGAAAACTAGAGAAACCCATTCCAATTTCTACCACATCCCTCACTTTTTCAATGTATGTTACTTGTCTTTCTCTTTTGCTGTAGCATTTTAACTACACAGCATGGTGATACTAATACACTACTTCCGTCCTGAGTCCATAGAAATGGAACTATGTTCTCATTATCAAGTCTTCCAGTGCACTACAAATTTAGTTACTCATAATTGAAACCTGAATGTTTCCCAAACTAATTTGATGTTTTTCGAAATCCTTTGCTTTTGTAACGTTGTGAACTTGTACTATTATTCATCAAGGTCACTTGGAACACGCCTTCTCTTCTATTCTTTTGATTTTATACTGTTTTAGTCAATTGCGGAATACTTGTCACCTGCATCCATTAATTCTGTTGTAATTGCTGAAAGAGATCCAAAGAAAGAGAACTACACAGGTGCAAGCATATTAAGTCACTTGACTCATTGGAGGCTGAATTAAGTGATATTGGTGACTGTCATATTTGACACAGGTTCAGCTCTACACAAGAAATCATTTAGTGATCCTCACTTTTTTCATGCTTCTGACTATCTAATATCTGCATATTGAACTAAGTATATCTAATTCTATTTTGTTTATTTCTGTTAATCAGTCACTGGTTATGGACTGTAAATTACACGCTCTTGTATAGTTGTGCTATAATTTTCTGATAGGCATTTCTGCTCACCAACTCTGTTTTTATTTCAATTGTTTTCATCCAGAGGTGGATTTAGATTTATAACACAATTGTGTAACAGTAATTGAATTCACTTGATTGATCTTCTTCATAAGCATTATCTTATGCTCGTTTGCAGAAGTGTTGTTCCTGCTGTCTTCAACTAATCTATTGTAAATCAAGCTTGTTATTCAGAATACCGTCTTGTTTTTAAAGTATTATCAGTTGACGTGTTGGTATTTTTTACCTACACAACCATTGACAACTAAAAATCAAGATAAGCATTATTTATTGGATTACTTCCTAAGGAAAAAAGCTAACAAAGACGGCTGATACCTAACCATAAAGAAGATGAAAGCAATGTACTGCACTAAAGTTCAAGATGAGAAGCAGACATGGGGTGAAAAATTGGGTCATTCTTCAATGCATCTTCCAGTTCTGGCCACAAGATGGCAGACACAGTCCATGAACCATCACCCTTGGCACTCAACCTTTGGTTCATGTAACCAACTCCTACCCTTGGAATGGTAGTGTAAACTGTCCCTAGCAAGGGACTCCCAAATCCAAACTCAACCTCAGTGACAGGAAACCTTTGTCCTGAGGACACCACTAGGGTTGGTACTTCTTGACCCAACACTGCCTTTGCCAGCATCAAACCAGGCCTATGGCACTCAACCCAATCAATCAAGTCCAAGAAATGAGCCTCATTGTTCACCTTTGAAATTGCCTCATGCACTGTGTTAGCAATGTCTGATATAGACCCTTCCTTCAGTTCTTGAATGCTTGCCTCCCCAAATGCCACAGACAGCACATTACCAATGTAATTTGACATCAAATTCTCACCTCTTCCCATCCTTTCTCTTCCATCCACCAACCAACCCATCTTGCACTTTTCATGCCTTTGATCAATAGCACCAACTGTTATCTTCCATACATAAGCGGAGAAAGCCTCGATCTTTGTTTTCTTGACTCCATCCCTAGAAGCCAGTTTCTGCAGCATGTTGATGCTTGATGCTTTGATATGATAAAGGCGTTTCACTGAGATATGGTTCATTGGCATGTTCTGTATCTCTTCCATGGTGCACCTGATAAAATTTTGATCCAAGAATGGTTGATATTTGGGAGAAGAACGTGGACGAAGGTGTCTAGTATGGTCTGGTATGCATGAGAGTGGTTTCTTATGAGCTATTTCACACCAAGAAGCAATGAACTTGCCAAAGGAAGTGGCATCACCTAATGCATGATCAAAAGTAAAGGCTATAGACTTACCTCCACATGAAAATTCAGTCACCTGAATTTGCGTGGGGAAATCTGGCTCAACTAAGACTACCTTATCTTGAAGAGTTTCATTGAGATTATAAAAGTCTATATTCTTTAGTGGGATATTTGCGTGTGCTTCAATGATTAGAGCACCATTGTTGTCACATATGATCTCAGGCTCACTAGTTTTGGGATTTTGAACAATTTGGCCAGCAAAGGGATAATAGTGATCAAGTAGTTGTGCTAGAGAGCTTTTAAGAGCATCAACAAAAGCCTCGAAGTTATCTGATTGTGGTTTGCGGTAGAAATACAAGTATGTAACAGGAAAACGACCTGAAAGCAGGTCAAGATTTGAGAGAGTGATTTTACATGGCTCTGGTGGAGGATTGAGTGCTTTCACAACACTTTTCTTACTCAGCTTAACTACAAAATTTTCTGGGGCACCAATGCCTGACATTTTTCAAAGAAAGATAGTGTTTCTCTTTGATATTTTCTTAGGACTAGGCACTAAGGTTCAAAATGGATTTGAAATAATGAAGCATGGTATATACCAGTTATATAGCATATTTACAGTGAAAGTTGGTGGATATTGACATCAATCAATGCTTCAGTGCTTTCTAATACATCATTGAATGGAAGTGATTAGTTGGCCATATGATACCATTACCATGTCTCATGATTAGGAGCTGATGTCATGATTAAAAGCACCTCTCTTACTATGGCCTTAGTTGTGAGTGATAATGGAGAAGGGTAATGTTTGTTGTGTTATGAAAGGCTGAAATTAGCGTGAAATAAGGAAAGTGAAGGTTTGTGTGGGCACGTTCTTGATCTTAGACACCGTTGGTTTTCCATGTGTTTAGGGAACCCTCACTTCAAACTACTCCATATTGCACCACCAACTAGTGCTTGTCACTTCACAACTTCAAACCTGGACCACAACCATTCCAATTTCTTTCATATAACTTTCCCTTTTCCTTTTTACCACTATCAAGGGTTGGTCCTGTTTAGGTTTAGTTCACTCCAACATTATCTTTACTTTTATGTTCTAGTTTAGTCATATATATATTAGGATTAATCTAATACAATAAAAATATTTATAAGATGAAGTTTGTACATAATTTATATGTTATAATTTGATCACATGTGTCTCTATATGGAATACGTTTCTATATAAAACATAAAATTAAATTAAGTATTCTATTGTATTTTAGTTAAATTTGTAGTTTAGAGTTTTTCATTTAATTTTTATAATTGAAATTATTAACTGTTAAAACAATTAACTTGTAATTTAAAAAATTATGAAAAAAGCATATAACAAGAAATATTATATATATATATATATATATATATATATATATATATATATATATATATATATATATATATATATAATAACCTGAATATCTATAGTAAAAAAATATAGAGAATTACGATACAAATATCTGTTCTGCTCCTATTATAAAAAGGAGGGGTAATGTTTATATTCACATCTCTAATTTAAGTTTATGATGTGGGAAAAAAACAAAAGATGGCAAAGGTTGTAAAAAAAAGAAAGCAAAATGTTGTTCTTTTTTTAGTTTGAGTAGTTCTTCCATTATATATATACTTAAATTATTATGTAGTTAACTGTTAACAATCAATAACTTATACAAAATGTAATTTATATTAATTAAATTAATTGAGATATCATATATGGTACTTACCTTCCATGCGTGTGTCATATTTTGTCAAATATTGACAGTGTTAAAAAAAAAATCAAATTATTCATATTCTAATAGAAAATGTGGGTTTCACTTATAACAATAACTGTTACCTACTTTTATCGTTTTTCCTTTCTTTATAAAAATTTTAAAGGATTCAAAATTCTTTTTTGAACTTGTAAATGAAATTGAGTTGGTTTTGATGTATACATGTTAATTACCGACATACCAAACATTATATCAGACTATGTAATTATAGAATTCTTTAAACTTCCAATAATTTGGTTAAGGTAAATGTCAATCATAGGTTACACTGTGAACTTAATGGAACGATAGTTTTAAATGAAAAGTGATTTATTAAAAACTTTTCTTAAACTTGTTGTAAGATCTCTCTTTTTAATACTAGTTATAAAGATAACATCTAATATAAAATAATTAAAGTAGAAAGATTTACTTTAAATGTTATATAGGTTAATCTATAAATATTAGACTATGTCAAGTTTTTAATTAACATTGAGTCATACTGAGTGTCTAATGTAGGGAAAATACAAGTAAATAGTATTATTTGGACTTCAGTTATTTTTAACTACAATAATCCAAGTATTATTTGGATGTATAATAACTCTTAATTAAAAATCTTAGGTATTCTTTGAAACATAATCATTTTTGACTAAGACTGATTATTATTTCAAACTTAATCATTATTGATTAATCTATTAAATATTGTTTGAAATGTAACTACTTCTAATTAACATTGAGTTTTGTTTGGACACATAATCACTCATGATTTTGAGTATTTTTTAGAATATAACTACTGACTAAACAATCAAGTATTGCTTGATACATAATCACTCTTAACTAAGACCGAGTATTATTTAGACACTCAACTATATTCTAACTAAAATCAAAAATTTAAAAAAAGTAATATAATAATTTTTTCAAAAAAAAAAGGTTATATCATATTATAGATACAAGATTAATACATTTTTTTAGGTTGTTATTTGATACAAAGAATATTCTTTCTTATAACTATAAAGAGTAAGAATAGTTTGAAAATCTGAGTTTGTTTTTCTGACATGACTTTCATCAATTTTTCTTTCTCAACAAAATCTTTGAAAAAAATAAGTTGTTGCAGATATTTATATATAGTTGTTGTGGAATCTTCTTCTGCTGTTGTTTCTTCTTCTTCTTGTATCTCAAAATGCTTTAAAGTTTCGAGATGCCTTAAATTTATATGACTTATGGAACATTAGAGAGTTTCACGGCTGAAGACAATTTATAGCATATAGTTAGAATACAATTTAAGTGAATCTATCTCTTAAAAATGAATCACTTTCATCTTATAAATGTTAACTTAATTTAAGAGTGGATTAGCGAGTTAATAGAGTGATCCAGAAAAAAAAATTATTTATTTAATGAAATTAATTTAAATTGATAATTTAATTAAATATATAAATAATTTAGCACCCTGCTTCGAAACCACGAGACAAGGCACTGAGAGAATGCACGAGTGTCATCATTTTTCAAAATTCCCCATATGACGCTTCTACCCCCTTCCATCCTAGCCGTTACTTCCAGTTAAAACCCGCACAACACCATTTCACCCGTAACCCGCAGACCCATTTTCGTTATTTCGTCACTTTCTCCTTTCCCTCCCAGCGAATCCTATGTAGTGAATAATGAATAATCATCTCCCTCCACTGCCAATGAAAACTCGTCTCACTCACACACATCCACCCTATCTTTCTCTAACGCATTTTCTCTCTCTAGTGTTAGCTTTAGGTTAGGTTCTGTTCGGTCCGGTTCCGACGATGGCTTCGTCTTCTTCCGAAGCTGGCAATGCCGAACCTGGTGCCGGTTCGGAGACTCCGGAAGCGACGGTGGCGACCGAGGAACGGTTTCGGTTGAAGAAAGCGAAGAAAGAGAGACTTTGCACTGCGAAGGACCGGATCAGTAAAATGGCTCCTTATGCCGCTGGCAAACGCAGCTCCATATACCGCGGCGTCACCAGGTCTCTCTCTCTCTATATATATGTATATATATTATAGGAATTGAGTTTTGGCAAGTTCATTGTGCTGAGACTTCTGAGTTTTCTTGTTCTTTTAATATTTTCCGTGTTCTGTTTGGATTAACTTACATTTGCACTCTTCTGTTCGCAGTGGAAGCGTTGCATTGTTGTTGCACACTTTGGATTGAGAAAGTGCATTTCGTGATTATTTGCTGGTTATGATAATATACTCTAGAGTAATCTCATTTAACGTCTTACTTTGTTAATCGAAGAAAATAAAATTAAAGTAAGGAAGAATATAATGTTTCTCGTTTGTTTGTGTGAGAAACCTGTAAATTTGTGAGATGAAACCAGTTAGTAAGCTAATAGCAACCTGAAACTTATAAGCTGTTAGTTAGAAAATGAGAAGATGAAAGCTCATAAACTACTAATTAAAATAAAAAAATTGGAAAAATTAAGCTGGTATAAATATAAAATGACATAAATAACATATTTAGAAATAAAATGAGATTTGAAACAAATTAGTGAGGATAAAAATAAAAAGACCAAAAAAGCTTATAGGTTAAACGCTCGCTCATTTTCATAAACTACTTTAACTGCTTGTGAAAATAAGCTGGAAGATGCTAAAATAAGTTTGTGTAAGTTTTGGTCAAACTAACATATTTAAGCTAGTTGTGATAGGTTATAAGTTATTGGAGAGACTTACCACACACACTCTAAAAGTGTGTGTGCAACTTAGGCAGGTAAGAACTGAACGAGGAATTGATGCGTATAGGTATGAATAAGAAAAACGGTATAAAACATCTTAACGATAAGTTTGTGGGTGGAGTTTTGGAGGGACAGTTGATGGAGAGCAATTTTTTTTTTTTTAATTTATTTCTTATAATAAGAATTCTCTAGTTTAGTAATTTCTTAAATGAAACAAAGAAAATAATTTATTACATGACTCTTAATTTGAAAATATAAAATTTGTCCTTGCTTTCCTTTTTCTTCCAAAATCTCATTTCCAACATGCCATAAAAGATATATCTCACACTAGAATCTATTTTAAAATATGTTTTAACATGTATTTGCAAATTTGCTCATTGTCACGTTTGTTTTCTGTTTTCAAGCTTTGTTATCAAGGTTGAATATTTTTCGTTTTGTTACTAGTTAGTGATTTAATGGTTTCTGTCTCTGATCATGGACTCATTGTTCTAGTTTCATGAATTAATTCTAGGCATAGATGGACTGGTCGTTACGAAGCACATCTTTGGGATAAAAGCACATGGAACCAGAACCAGAATAAGAAAGGAAAGCAAGGTCTGTTTCTAAATATATTTATATGATAATAGAAAACAAGAAAATATCTCAAACACTAACTTGCCTAATCTATTTTTATGTGATGCATGAATTGATTGGACAACAATTAATTTATGATGCCAGTTTACTTGGGTAAGTTGGATATCTGGCTCTATCTTTCCTTGAACTCTACCCCCTCCCTATTATTTTTTCCTTTTTTCTTCTATTAATTAATGAACTTCCTGCATAATTCATGATGATATTTGTTAGTGCTGATGGGTTTCAAACAGGAGCATATGATGATGAAGAGGCAGCTGCCAGAGCATATGACCTTGCTGCTCTGAAATATTGGGGTCTGAGTGCTCTCATAAACTTTCCAGTAAGACAATTGCTTCAATGAGAATAATGATTTCCAGGATACTTCAGTTCAACAATGCTGTATAGTTTGGTACTTAGTCTTTTCATATTGTTGGTTGCAAATGATGTTTGCTTATTTCCTTCTTCACTCTTTATGTCAAAAGATGCTTAAAGATTGCATAAATGTGAAATTATAAACAAGTCAATTATTAGCTGGGATTGGCGCTTCTAGATAGTTAGGTACACTTTGCTGTTGACTATTGACAACGGCATTTGCAAGATCTTCTTTCCCTATCATACCACTAGCATAAGATTGATATTAAACAAGGATTTGATGCTATAAATCTAGTGCTGCGGGTACTATTCTTTTCTGGTAATTATAATAATTCTGTACCAAGTTTGAGCTGTATGCTACAGGTGACTGATTATGCTAGAGATCTTGAAGAAATGCAGAATGTTTCAAGAGAGGAATACCTAGCATCTTTACGGCTGTGTGTATTATACTTCACAATATTTTCTAGCATGAAACCATCCTGCTGCTTATTTGTGATTCTTTGTGCAGGAAGAGCAGTGGCTTTTCAAGAGGAGTATCCAAATACCGGGGGCTCTCCAGGTGCGATTCTGTCAAAATAATATGAAATAATTGCAATTGAAGTGCACAACAGGCTCACACACGCTTTTACATTGATCATCTATCAGCATGGGGATTAATCATCTACTAGAAACTATTATATATGTTTTTCAGTGTAAGTGTTGGGTTTTTTGTGGAAGCTTTTAGGCACAAATTTTGAATTGTAATGCTCGTCACTGCTCCTTTTAAAGGAGGCTTAAGTGGTGTGTGGATAACTATTTTCGATTAATAACTTTTAAGGTGGAAGAATCAATTCGATGTTGTACATACACTATTGGCAGAGTTTTTATGCATCTATTACAACAAGTTGTTAGTTTGATGTTTATATCAAAACCTCATTTATATTAGTTAAAAAGAAATTTCTGGCAATTGAAGTTTTATTTAAATTTTATAGACGCATCTTAGTTTTCTCCGGGTTTGTTTGTACAATACTAGACCCCTCATTAAGAGATTATAAATGCAAAGACAGAAGAATAGAGATAGGAAAGGGAGTACAGTTATAACTAATGGACCCATGATAGAGCTTTTGGGCACTCTGAAATTGCCCTGAGTATATACAATTCTTCTCTTGGATCACACTGGAAGGAAAACAAGGATTTTCAAGAGCGGGCAATCATCATCTCAAGACCCTTAAGCTGATTTAGAAGTTATCCCACAAGAACCACACTACTCAGAAAGCCGAAAGCTCTCAATAAGGATTGCTTCCTGAAAAAATAAACCAAGTAAAATTTAAAAGAGAATGTTGACTATAACCTTTTTCAAAATGAGAGGTCAACCTCCACCTAAGTGAATATAAACCATGGATTATACAATTCATAATACATTTTTGAATTATGCAGTTTGAAATACATTTTTGAGTTCTGGATTATACAATATAAAATAGATTTCCAAATTATGCAATCCATGGATAATTTGGTCTTTTCTTACACATATGGGGGTGGTAAAAGAAATACCATTTTTTCATTCTGGGCCAAACCAATTTTGCTGGCTAGATTAGTAGGACAAATTTTTGTTCCACCCCAATACTGTCGTCCTGCACCTCCATAGTCCACTGAAAAATACAAATATGTCTTTAAATGACAAATAGGAAAAGACGAGAATACTCTCGTCCTGCACCTCCTTCACCTCTTCGACCACTGTTATCCGCTTCATTCTTCAACTACTAAACGCTCCACTGTGGGGGTGCCCATAAAGGCCAAGGGCTGCTCTGCCCCACCACAGCGCTGTTCTGGCGCTATAAGCCACTATTCTTATGCGTGATACAAATGCAACTGTATCTTTGGAGTATAGTTATGATTAACTATTTTGTATTTGGTAAAAAGAATAAATGGGAGGTTGGTCAGAGAGGGCTGGGTGTCAGGAATTTGGATCAGCACAATAAAAAAAGGATGGAAGGTTTACTATAAAAGAAAATTAAATAGAGAGAAAGACAATTTAAGTTGTTAGGCTACGACCGTTACGGTTGTTAGCTTGGTTAATGAGTGTTGTATGTAGGTTGGTCTATATAAAGACCCATCATCGTTGTAGAGGCACTTTTGTCTTTTGATTTGTTGAATTGTGACAGGCTTTGACCCTGTGTGAAAGGAATTCCATTCCTTTGTGTGGGTGCTGTGTAAGGTTTTGATACATATTTGAATAAAAGTAGAGCAGTCCAGTGATTGTTTGTGTGCACCCTGTGTGAAAGGAGTTTCATTCCTTTGTGTGGGTGCTGTGTAGCGTTTTGATACATATTTGAATAAAAGTGCAGTCCAGTAATTGTTTGTGTTCTTTGCGGTTAGTATTTCTGTGTGGGTGTCAAGTGCGGTGGTCTAACAAATTGGTCTGACCGTATTGGGAGAGGTTCTGGGCACTCTAGAATTGCGATGATTTTACATACATTCTCCTTCTCTTTGGATCACATCACACTGATCTAGAGGGTCATCGTAGTATAATCTTACTTTCGTTCTGTTTTTTTCCGAATCCCTAATTTTTCTTTACTTCCAGTTGATTCTATCAGTGCACATCTAGTTCCTCAATGAGCAATAAATTTTGTTGTTTTCCACTATGCTACATCTCTATGTTCAATAAGATGTGTTAATTTATGGTCTAATGTTGCATTTCCTTCTGCATGTCGTGGTACTAAATTAGTCGATGGGATCCAATATATGGCCGTATAGCTGGAGCTGACAACTTCAATAGTATATATAATGGTAAGTTGTAGTCAAATTCAAATTTGAACTATTCTCTTCTGAACCGAATTATACAAATGAATTTCATTTGGGCAAGGGCAACCCATTTGCATATTGAAAGTAGTGAAAGTATTCAATTACTCTTTAGTGCTTCTTCGGCAAGATTATGATTATCCCATTTCTCAATGTTAAAAGTGTAGGTGAAGATTCAGCAGCAAAAACCGAATATCTTAGTAGTTTCTGCATAGCAAGAAAGATTGATTTAACAAGTTATATCAAATGGTGGAGGTCTAATAAAAGTCGACAACCTGATGCTTCATCAAGATTTTCAGACGTTAAAAAGCATGGTTTTGCTGGAGATATTTGCTACGAACTCGAGACATCGGAACAAAAAGTCCATCCTTCAGAACCATACCAGTTGCTAGCATTAGGCATGCCCCATGAAAGCAGAAAACATGAATATTCTTCAGTCTCTGCTTTAAGTATCTTGTCTCAATCGGCTGCTTACAGGAACTTGCAACAGAAAGCATCAAAGAAACAGGAGAATAAGAATGACAATGATGAGAATGAAAATAAAAATACCATCACTAAGTTGGACCATGGCAAGGCAGCCGAGAAATCATCGAATAGTGATGGCGGCAACGAAGGACTTAACAATGCAATGGGAATGAGCGGATCACTGCCCCTACAAAGAAATGTTTATCCAGTGACACAGTTACTGTCTGCTCCCCTTTTGACGGCATCCAGCCCAGTTGATCTATCGGTAGATCCTGTTCTTTGGACTCCACATGTTCATGTAATTCCTACTGACATCTGTGGTGTACCCGAGGTTGGTATAGTTCCTGAAATGCTTTTCCTATATCCTGTTTGGATACAGAACTAGAAGTGTTTGAGAGCTTCTTTAAGGAAAAAAAAAAACTTTATACATCCAGTAGAGAAACATTCAAAAACACTTCTAGAAGGAATGAGATTATAGATGTTTGGATAAACATTTTAGGAGAAGAAAATGAGTAAGAAAAATTAAAAAAATCATAAGATTATTTTACAGTTAAAAATGAATTCTTAGAGATCTCAATATGAGAGAATTTTAATATATTAACTTCTGAAGAACTTTTTTCTTATTTTCTTTTTCTACAAGTGTTTCAGAGAAACTTTCAAAAACACTTCTAATTGTTTATCTGGTAATAAGGTGGTATGCGCACTAATTGTTCAGAATATCAAGTATAATTTGTTCCTTCAGCCCCTGATTACCTCACTAAGTTTTTGTCGATTGGTGTGCAGGTTTCCGAGACTGAGACCGGTTCAACGTACACCATTTTTCATCCAGACCAGTGATTGGATTTGATTTCTGATTTGGGAAACAACAGAGACCAGAGGAATTGGTATAAACTCTATTATGTATATGTAGCTGAACAGATATACATTTTATGTAAGGAAAATGTTAAGTATTAGAGGAATTACCGAATTATGTAATACTATCTTTGTTGGTAACTTGTTACTGGGAAACTATCAATATATTGACACCAGAGCCCTTAACAATAAAAGTTGCTTTTTTATGTGACCGTGCCAAGTGTGGGTATATTGTTTGGGCGAGACTCGTTTTGAACGCCAGTCACCACTATGCTTAAATAATAAATGGGTCATTCTAGTTTCGAGTACATATCTAACCTGATATGTGAAATCTATTAGTCTTTTATAGATATTAGGTTCTTGATTAAAATTTTTATATAAATGACTTTCTGAAAAATTGATCTGTATAGATATTTGTTATTTAATATGTAAACACATTTTTTTTTATATAAGATATAGTAAATACATTTTTCAGAGATCTATTTATATGAAAACTGTAATAAAAGACTAATAATAAATCAAATCATTCATCTTTCAAAGGACTAATTTGAGGATTAACATTTCAGTTTTCCTTCATCAATCATGCCATGCCAACATGCAAGGGTTGTGTCACCAGCTGCTGAAAGGAATAGTTTGAGAGAGGTATCATTATTGGTGGTTACTCTTTAATTTTGTAAACGTCTGCTGTTGTTTTCTGATGCAGGAGAAACTTTCGCTCAACTCGTAACTTCACCAATGTTGGAACACCTTGGTATTCATGCTCTTCCTTGTTACTGTAGGTTCTATAAATTTGGATTTTAGTAATAGTATCTCCACTTGTTTGACTAATCTGGAATTAACCATTCAGACAAGGATATCTAACTTATTTGAATTACTAGTTGATTGTATTTCCTAGTTTGAAAGAATCTAAATATTGATTGAAAGTCAAACATTAAATAGAAATAAAGTGTAGAGACTGCATATCCATACAATTTAAGCTCTCTTCTTCACACAAAACATCACACTATCTCAGCTATGATTATAGATTTGTGGTTTTTCTTTATAATATATTGACTTACAACTATAATTGACCATAATATCACAAATCTATAATCATATATGAAATAGAAAAATGCTTGTGCCTTCACTTGTATCGGCTATTTTCTTCTCCTGTTAATCTCCCTTTCTCCTTGAACTTATTCCAATCTCACCCGAAACGACATTGGTTTCTCATCCACCCCTTCTTCCTTTGCACATGAATATTTGGTCACCAAATCGAGCAAGTCCCTGCACTTTCTCTTCATGGTTGTGAGCTCTGAGAGCAACACCCAATTCTCCTTCTTGAGTCGCTTGTTTTCGTCCATGAGCATTGCATAATTTGAAGAAAAGGCTGATACTAAGGACCTTTGATCTTCATCTGAGTCTTGAGGTGAGGCTTGGTTTGGTGCAATGGTGTGTTGTCTCTTGCTTACCCATGATTTTTTACGTCTAATCTCGCATAGTAGTTCTTTCTCCCCCTTTCTGAATCGCTCGTTGCAAAACTCCCATCTGCTTGTTGCAACTTTACGAAAACCCTATATATGGATGATGAATTGGTGCATGTGTGTTTTTGGAGGTAACATGAAAAGGGTGGATAAAGAATAAAGTAAAATGATATTTTGAACTATAAAAAAAAATATAAGTATAATAGATGATAGCATGTGATAAGAAAAGACATATAAAGAGAAATTATTTATAATTTAATCTTACAAAAATTCTCTATAAAATATCATGTTTTACTTATATATTTCATTTTTTATGTCACTATTTACATAATTTTAACCTCGTACATCTTACATAAACAAACTAGTTATCTCAAACATGAAATCTACTATATTAGACATTTATAAATTATTTCATCATGAACCAATAGCTAGTGATTCAATAAACTCAACAACAATTATTTAAAAATAAACTTTAATTGGAACATGAATTTCATCAATCTCAATTTTATAAAATTAGTTTATAATTTTACCACTTTTATATCATTGGCATGATTACGTTAATATATATATATATATATATATATATATATATATATATATATATATATATATATATATATATATATATATATTGATATATACTAGCACTCCTTTTCTAGGACGCTAACACTCTCTTAAGTACAATATATTAATACGATATGTATAATATATTAATAAATATATCAATTTATACTATCAAGGTTAGCTATTACTAGTTTTAAAATGAATTATCTAAGTATCATGTTAATACCTAATACATACAGTACCTAATCATTTAGTTTATTAACTAAATATTATTTAAAGAAAGAGATATAATATTTTTATCACAAAATATTAATCATTAATATATTAGTTCTTGTTATCTAAGAAGGTGGAGATATAATATAATGTCAAATAATTTGATTATGTCATTTTTGACCATATAAAGCTAGAGGCCACCTACCTTTAATCAGGTGGTTGGTGTAAGTAACTAAGTAAGGTGTTGATTAATAAAGGTCATTTCTTTGAAAATATACCAAAACAATTGTCCCTAGAACTTGAAATTATATTTTATTTGTCAAACACGATTATAAAGAACAAATCTATAAGGTCACTAGAGTTTCCCTTTATTATAGTTTTATATGGTTTTGATCGATCTCACCAATTTTTTAAAAATTATAGACTAATATTAGTTAGATGTTTAGTTGCAGAGGAAAAATGATAAGACATTTAATGAATATAATTAACTTTGAATATTTTGTCTAGGACACATCAACTTTGAGTGAGTGTTTCACTTTAATCGTTACATTACATCAATGTAAAGAGTTTGTTGTTCAGTTAAAAATAATTTTAAATATAACTTTTATTTAACAATATTATCATACATAAAAATCCATACTTAAAACTTAAGTAATTTTAGTTAAATGAAAGTGAAATACTTAAAATTGAATATATGGAATAAAATACTGCAATTAAAAAAAATAATAATAATAATAAAATTAAAATTTATAAACCCCTAGTTAAAATAATAATTTTTAGTCAAATAAGAATAGTACTTGCACTAGTATTATATGACGCAATTTTTTTTTCAGTGGTCCTTTTGATACAATAATATTTTAATTAAGATACCAAACTTAATCAAAAGTAGGTCAAACAAATGCAGTTAATATGTTTCTATCATCAAGAACTCATGGAAACAAATAAAATTATCTTTATTTCTTTATTCGCTAAAAACTTCTACAGTGGTCAACTTATTCACCAACCACGGATAGCTACGTTTCACTTTTATCCAACTCGTTCTTATTTCTAAATTTTAATGTTCTACTTGCATTCTTTTTCCCTGTTATAATAAATAAATACTGTTATAATTTTACTTTTGTTAATATAATACTTCGTTCGTTACAGAATAATTACAGTTTTAGTTATATAAAAAAATTCAAAAATACATCATTAGTAACACATTTTCTAATTAATAAAGAAAAAAGTAACACGTCTTCTGAGACACTCTCACTAATACACATCTTATGATTTCAAAAATATTAGAAGCTACTAAGACTTAGTTAATTATTAGTAAGACTCACTAAAGTTTATAAAATTCAACCAAAATTCCCTCCTATAACATCTGTAATTCAGTGACTGGAAGAAATTTCAAATTGAGTGATGTTTAGAGTTTAAAGTTTCAAATTATTACAGTATTTTTTTTCTTTTAATTTCTCTTTCAATTATTTACTTTATACAATCTAATTAATACATTTACTGAAAAATGTATATCTTGTTGTTATTAATATGTGTGAAAGAATGTTAAACTACAATCATCATTAACAGAGGAAGTGTGTTAAAAGTGTGCATGTTGCTAATATTTTTGATATGGATATTAATATACGTACATAAGTATTGAGCTGGCGAAGAAAGCTAGAGAAGTTGCAGTGGTTGAAGAGAGTTGGAAGAAGATCACGAGCAAACTCTGCAGGTTGCAACACCACAAACGTTGTTCCATCATCATTCCACGACACAACATCATTGGTGGTAGGATCCTCAACCAACATATATGTCTTCAACAAGAAGGGTGCTGTTGAGAATTTTCTCATACACTCCAACAACCCTTTCTCACTTTCTTCCTCCATTTTTTGAGAATGGTTTGAGAAGAGATTGAAGAAGGTTGATGGTGATGAGAGTTTGTGATTAGAAGAGAAGAAGGGCAGTTATGAACTCCCAATCCCAACAATAGAAACCTAACACAACTCCACAGTTCATGAGAGAAATGCTAAGAGCTTCTTCTCTCTTCTCCTTTCTCCCTCTCTTAATATAAACCCTCCTTTCACCACATGTTTTACTCCTACTAATACATGCAACTCTTTTTCAAATGATAAAATAATTATTTGATGTTCATTAGGGTGCTTTCTTATTCTTATAATGTTATTAACTATGATAGGTTGAGATAGTAGTTAGACATTTTTCATCGGGAAGATGACCTATTTAATAGATTTTTTTTTAATTTATGGAAATTTGGTGATTACGATAGCCACCATGTCACAATAATTGAATAAATAGAACAAATTTCAAATTGACAAAGCTAAAAGTTAAAATCATAATCAATTATTGAATTTGAGATATTGATAATTTTTTTAAAAAAATATATCTTTCTGACGGTTTTATTTTTAAGAAGTATTTTGGTAAGTTAAGGAAAAAATGTATAAATAATCTTTTACTTCTAACATATATGAGATTTTTAAACGTGTTCTCATGGCAGAGAAAAAAAAGTACTACTATCAATTAATAGATAAAAGTATTTTGATTTAATTATATATTTTACCATTTAGTTATTATTATTTTATGAATTTTATCATTCAATGTGTGTTTTATCCTTTTTTTTAATTTCACATATTTTATCGGTTTTTGTAAATCTGTCTTTTTGACAAATTGTTAAAAGTAATAAGTTTTAACTGCAAAATAGGTGAAAAAAAATCAATAATAAAATTTATAAAATAATAATAATCAGATAAAATATGTACTCATCCCAATATATAGTTTAGCTGTATATAAATACACAATAATAGTCACGATCGTTTTACTTTATTTGCTGAAGTATACACACAAATATTTTCTTTCTTGTTAGCCAATATGTTGCATAAGTCAATAATTAATTTAAAGTCCATAAGGTGGTGAAGTTAACTTGACTAATTTGATTGCAACATCAGAATCAAAATAAAGAAAACCCAATTATATAAGATATATCAAATTGTTTGAACATTAGTGGATTGAAAATTAAAGGAGATGCTAACAGGGGTTGGTGGGGTTCCTATGATCAAATTTAATCTTTATAGCACTTTATTATGATTTGATTTCTTGTGAGAACAATGCATTATAATTGTTGTTGAAATAGTAAAAAGATCTTTTAATCTAAAAAATTTGGAATGAATCCAGTCTCCAACTTTAAAGAAATCGTTTTAATATATCTCATTTCCTGTTGAAAAACTAAAAGGGTTTTTGACAATAAATATTTTTGCCCCAAAAATTCATTATGTAATAATTTAAAACATATATTTTTTAATTTGAGGATTGTTTTTTGAAAATTTAAAATATAAAAAATGGATTAATCTCGAGAAGAAAATGTAATTAAGCCTAATAAAAAATTTTATCACACCAAAAAAAGGTTAGTTAAAAAAAAGATATTTAAGTGAAAATAATGTTATAGTTTAAGTGGCTTACATGTGAAAGTTATAGGTGTGATGAAGTTTTCTGTGTATCTTTATTTCAATATCTTACCAACAACTTCCTCCATCCAAGTTGATATTGATTTATTGAAACATTATGGTCTATAAAGCTTTTAGATTTTCTATAGAGGAAGTCACTTTATATGACTTTATGCAAAACTGGGTTTAAATATTCTTCCTTTCAAACTGGGTTTCTAATGGAGTATAATCAGTTCTAAATATTGTTATAAATATAATAATTGAATATGATAATAATAATAATAATAATAATAATAATTGAATATGATAATAATAATAATAATAATAATTGAATATGATAATAATAATAATAATATATAAACAATAAAAATGAAACAATTTTTTTCTAACCCAATTTTTTTTTAGTTTTATTCATTTGTTTTGTTTTTAAGTATCTCACTTTTCATCATTCAATTTAAACAAAAACTTCTTGAGATATATATGTAAATGAGTCGTAAACAAATTTATTTAAGAAATTATGATTTTATTACAACTCAAAATTTTAAAGAAAGATTTCTGTGACTCTTTTTATTTATATGTTATTTAATTTTCTTATTCCTACACTTAAACTTAATATCTAAAAACAATATAAATTCTCTGCCAAAAAAATGTGAATACTTCTTTAGTTAACAAATATACTCTTTCACACATGTTTTTCTTTTTTTCTTTTCTTTTCTATACTTGATAAGTTTACTATTTTTAGAGTTTGATTACACTTAAATATAAAAAATTATAATTTTTAATAAATGCAAAGACATGTAGATGTTATAGTATATCAACAACTATTTCAATTATCATCAAATAAAAAAATATATATATTTAAATATCAAACTTTGTGAATAACTTACAAATATTAATATTAAAAATTTTTAGTTAATATTTGTTTATGTTATTTTTTATTAAAATTTATCAATATTTTTCTAACTAAAATTGATAAAAAAAATTAATTGATGTCAATTATTTAGATTGTGAGAGTTAATTTTACGACGTTGTTTATTAAAGATTTTTTAATTTAATAGTAATGGAAACAATCTTCAAATTAACATGGCTAAAAAAATTATAAATTATAATTAATGTTAGTTAAAAAAAATTTCAATTGACATTAGAAATAATTTTTTTTAACAAACTATTAATAAATAATAACATTGGTATTAATAATAATAACAATAAGCACGATAGATATTAATAAAAAAAAATAATCACAATAAATATCAATTTAAAAAATCTAATTTAAATATATCAAAATAATTTCTCATACATTGATTGAAAAAACTCTTATCAAATACGAAATAATAATGATATATAACAAATAATTCTAATAATATAAATAAAAAAATATTTTTATTAACGTCAATAAAAATCACAAGATTTTAGACAAACAAATATGAAATATGAGTTCAACCTTCTTAGCTAAAAGACATTTAAGGAAAGGATAAATCAATTTTTTAAAAAGTTTGAATAAAGAGTAGAGAGATTCATGAGTTATTTCCTACATGCTTGTAAGTTATATATATTACAAGTTTTCCAAAAGATAACCATTGGAAAATATCGAGGGATCTTTAGGTCTTATGTTATATTTAATTACTAGAAAAAAAAAAAAGGTCATCATTATTTAATACATTTCATGAATTTGATTGCTTGATAAAATAATACAATCTCCTTATATATCTTTAATTGTTAAGTGATATTTAACTTTTAAGAGATTCGTGTACCAAATGATATGTAGTTTTCTCCATGTCTTTATACTCAGAGCATCAATATCACGTCTTTATTCTTTCAGAACAAATTATTTCTCCATAAATACTAAAAAGACAACATAAACACCTCCTAAAAATAATATTGAATAATATGATATAAGTACTTAACTTTTGATAGAGAAGGAAATTGCTCAACAAACTATTGCCTAATGTAGGAGCTGCTTAGTCTAATTTATACAATTTATCATCAGCTATGTGTTTCCTCAAGATGAAAGTCTTTAATTAATTTTATTATAACAAACATAAATTTTGAAATGTGATTCCATGTTTAAATAATTAAATTAAAAAGAGATTTATTTAAAACAAAAAAATTCTTCACATTTTTTTCATTAGTTAATTTATGTAGCGATATGGCTCATTTATTTATATTTTTTAACACATTAGTCTTGTGATTACAGTTGTATATATTTCTTTGTAAAGATGGTTGGCTATGAAAATGTTTGATTCAAGTATTTGAAGATGCAAAACGATATAACAATTAAATAAGCCTAAATAGATTGGGTTAAATACATGTGAAAGTTTGAACCAATGTTTATAATAATTTTGGTAAAGAAATGTTTTTATAGGTTGCTAAGGGTTGATTGTAGCCTTTCGATGAGATGAATTAGTATTGAATTATTGGGTGGATTTTCTATGCCTTTTAGCTCTTTTTGTCATTCTTATAGTTTTTTTTAACAAATTTTTCTCTTTGATATTCAACTTGTTCTTAGGGCCAAGAACAATAAATATTGTTACAGAGTCCCTAGTCTTTGGTAGTTGTGGTGAAGGGAAGATATTTGTTAAAAATATCCGACTCTTTCTTTGGTATTTTGATTATCAAAAGTATGTAGTATGAGTTGGAGTAGATTTCCAAAAGTGCATTCAATCTACTCATTGTTTACTATTTATACTGTTATACATGACGTTATGAGGAAGATGTATAGCCTCTTGGCCTTCAGGATATGATGACTGTTCTGCATTGTGTTAGGAGAAGACGTGCAGTCTTCTATGCATAAGGTTGTTGTTTTACAGTATATGTCAGAGGAAAGGCCTGTAGTTTCTTCTTTGTCAATAGCGTCATTTATTGAGATTTGTTTCTTTGTCAGATGTAAGGTCTTTGTTCCCAATGCAAAGGGAGTGAGAATGTTGGTTTGTTGGCATTGGCTTGGTACCTGTCAGTCTGAGTACTTGTCAGCTTAGTTACTTATCGACTTGGACACTTGTGGGCCTGGTTACTCGTCGACCTAGACACTTATTGGCCATACTAGTGGGTCATAAGATACACAACTATTTCTCAAAATAACTTAGAAAAACTATTACAATTTAAAAACTAAAAAATTAATAAAATAGAATAATATAAAATATATGTAACCTGATGAACTGAATTACTTCATTGAAATAACATCTCCGTCAATTTTCCGAGACTTCTTAATGGTATCTTACCATTTCTTATTCTTTTAACGTATCTCTTAAAATCTGACAGTTAAGAGCCGATAATTTGTATTAAGCATGCTATAGATTTGTTCGAAAAAATAGTTGATGGGGAAGGGTCTCATTTAGGAAAAAAAATTGTTAACAATCAAAGTGTTCTAAGTTTTACGTGAAATAGAAATATGAGAGTTGAACCACAAACTTATTCAGAATCATAAAATAGAAAAATATTTTTTTCGAAAGAAACAAGCCTATAAATAAAAATATAAAATTTAAACAAAACACACAATAAATTTAACGTTGTTCCACATCTATAAGCTTAGATCCATAAATAATCAACAAAAATATTATTACTTGTTGTTCCACATCTAAAAGCTTAGATCCATAAATAATCAACAAAAATATTATTACTTAAAAAGTATTATTACTCAACGTACGCTTTTATAGAAAAACAATATTTTTTGTACCATTTTTCAATAAAACTGCAACCTTTTGAAACAATTTTGATGACAAAAATTGCAAATACTTTCATGATATATAAGTATTCAAGTCCCCGGGACACCTACTTTCTACCTCATAAATGTAAAATTTAAGTTAAAATAAATATTTAATTTATTGTATTATGAAGTTTTTGATAAAAATAATGTGAAAATTTAAAACATTGATGATTAAATTTGAAAAATATGGAGCTGAGAGTAATTAAGAAAGGATTAGTGTGTCGTTTTTGATATTTAATTCATTATATATGTCAAATCTTTAATTTTTAATCATGAAGTCTTAATTTTTAATATTATGTTTTGCAAAATATATAAAAGAAATTTACAGACGAATATTTTTATTTTAAAATAATTATTTTAATTTAAAATAAACTGACTTTTTAATCTACCAACATTTTAAACCGATATTCTTTTTGAATTAAAAGTTAGGTAGGCTATATCAAATCTCTTGAATATTGTTAATTATCTTGTGGGTAGAGTACTAAGTACTTATAATATTTCGACTGTTATGTTTTTAAGTAGTAAAAGGACCTGTTCTTCTTGCAGTTCCATGAATTCTTGCAATACTTAATTATTTTTATTAAATTATGAAAATATCTTTTTAAGATTAATCTGGAATATAATTTTTATATTTTGAATTATACAATTTAAAATATAATTTTTTTTATTTTGAATTATACAATCTTATTTTTATATTCGAATTATATAATCTATAATATAATTTATTACTTTGTATTTTAGATTATACAATTTCTAATATAATCTTTTTATACTTTGTAATGCACAATTTAAAACATAATTTTGTAATTTCAGAAATTCGAAATACAAAAAAAATCAATAAATATAGAATTTATTTAATATCAAGAATATAATGATTATTTTATTGACTTATGGAAGACGAGGAAAAAAAGTATCCAGATGCATGAAAAAAGATATCTATAAAGATTTATCTTCTAATTAATAAGTTTGACTTTTAATCCAATAATAAGTGTAACTGGTAAGTATTGGATAGAGTTAAAATCATGGATTGGATTTTTAATAATATCTATACTTGTTTTCTATTAAAGAATACTATTAATTTTTTCCTTCTTCACACACAACATATTTAAACTTTTACCCAAAATTATAAATAAGCATACCATTTTTTATACCTTTAACTTTTGTATTCATTTATTTTTAAAAATAATAATTAAAATACATAATTTCTGAATGCAAAAAATTATTGTATTACAAAAATGATCATAAATATAGAAACATATGCATTAATGTAAGAAAGTAAATGTTGTCATAACAAGAAGCAGAAAGACATGTTTTTCATGTTTATCCAAACTTTTTCTTTTGGAATTAAATTTAATACATTGGGTAGTTGAGTAAGAGTAAATATCTGAATAGGGACGTTAAATTAATAATAAAATTGTATTGATATTGTCAATGTTCTTTTAATAATTTTTTTTACGAACAAAAGAAAACATACTAAGACCAAATTTTAGAAGCAAAGTTGAAATATCTAGTGCGAAAAAAAAAAAAAGGGAATATTTAGTATTGGGAATTTTTGGGAGGCTAAGAACAAAAATTCTGGTTGATTTAACAGAAGGAGCCAAAGTTTTGCAGCGAAAGGATTTGGTTTGATCGCGTGTGGTGCACGCGCCACAATAACCAGAAAACATAAGAGGAAGCGCTTCAACTGTTTTAAGTCGCTTCTGCAATTTGTATGGTCTCAAAGAGCCCAATGGCTGCTACCAGGATAGGACTCGGAGTTGGTCCCGTCCCGACTCACCGAGTCACCGCCGTCGCCGCGCCTTCATCCGCCGCATTCTCCCCGCCGCCGCAGCACCGCCTCTTCCTTCTCAACTCGCGGCGGGCCCTCCGACCCCGCCCTTCTCCCCAACCCCTTCGCGTCGCCGCCGCCTCCTCCTCCTCCTCCGTCGATGCGCCAGGTCTTTCTCGCCGCGACTACTACTGCTTTCCGTGAATGCGGCCGTATTCTCACGGCGGCGAATTCAATGCTATTTGTCTTTAATTTTGTTTTTGTTGTTTTGCTTTTTGAATTAAGCTTTGCTTTGGAGGTTTTTGGAGAAAACGAGGTTTTGTTGTGTTTGGAATTGTGAGTTGGTTTTGGAGGATTGGTGTTGAGGATGAAAGAGAGTATTGTGAGTCCGCATTGTTAATGTTTTTTGAGTGGCTGCTGTGTGGTTAGGATTGGGGTTTAAGCTGTGATATTTGATTGGAATTGAGTACAAGGTGAGGAAAACGTGTGGTAAGAATTGGGTGATGGAAAAAATAGTGGGTTGTAGTTACGGGTTTGATTATTTGTATTTCACTGGTGAGAACATGCATTTGAGACGGAGGCGTCAAGAACTTGGGAGTTTGGAAGGTTGTTTTGGAGCTTTGTAGTGATAAGCTTGAATTGTGTGGTTGTTGATACGTGTCGTGGCTTGTCTTTGTGGGGGTTGATTACAGTCTCAGTTAGTCATTAAGACTAGTCAATAAGGGCATCATCATCATTATTATCATTTAGACTAGTCAATAAGGTTTGTTTTCAGTTGTAACAATTGGTATAAGGTAAGGGAAAAAGTGTCATGAGGATTGGGTGATGGAAAAGATGGTGGGAGGTAGCTACGGAGTTGATAATTTGTATTTAGTTGTCGAGAACGAGTATTTGAGATGGAGTTTGGAGTTTGGAAGGTAATTTTGGAATTTTGTAGGAAGAGCTTGAATTTTGTGATTGTTAGTTATGTATGTGTCCTGGCTTGTCTTGGTGGGGATTGATTACAGTCTCACTTGGTAATTTAGACTACTGAATAAAGGCATCATCATCATCATTATTACTAATCTTTTTGGTTATTTCCTTCTGAGTAAATATTGTATGCATTGACAATGTCAAGGTTTACCTACCATTATGTATGGAAAATTTGTTAACTTATTTTTTATTTGTTAAAAATGTAAAAACGTTTACATTGACAATGCATGTTAAAACTCTTTGATTAGACGAGTTCTCTCGGCCCAAAGCTAGTGCTGACCTTTCTGGCAGGTGTTGCTTTAATGACTCTGTAGAGGTTTAATGTTATGCTGATTGTAATACTGCCTTTTTAGTTACAGAGAATGTAATTATTGAATTTTCTTTGAGTTTGTCCTTATTTTGTGACAATGTAATTCTCTTGTTATTAGTCTTTTGTTATTGATAGATGTGAAAAGTTGATTGTGGCATCCTTTTTCTTCTCGCAGGAAAAGGAGTTGAGAATGTGGTAATTATAGGTTCCGGCCCTGCAGGATACACAGCAGCAATATATGCAGCACGTGCCAATTTGAAACCTGTGGTGTTTGAGGGGTACCAAGTTGGTGGTGTCCCTGGGGGACAGTTAATGACTACCACTGAAGTGGAGAACTTTCCAGGATTTCCCGATGGCATAAGTGGACCTGATCTGATGGACAGGTGTTAAAACTACTTTGTAATTGATTTTACTCACCCAGCTTTGGAATTCTCACATTTTCTACTTATCTAGGATGCGACGGCAAGCTGAACGTTGGGGTGCAGAATTGTATCAGGAAGATGTTGAAGCTATTGATGTGAAAAGTAGTCCTTTTACTGTCCAAAGTAGTGAACGTAAGGTGATATATTCACTAGCTGATTTACAATTTCATGATTGCGTAGGCATATTGATATTCCCAAAGCTTCAAGGTTATATCTTTTATTTTAATTGTTTTTTTCAATTCACCCGGTGATGCTTTTTCTTGTTTGGATTTAAATTAATGCAAATTCTGTTACATATTTGGTCAAAGCTTTTATTTTGAAATTAACATACGAAGTATCTTTCCTTTGTAATGTGGGTCCTGGCTTGAACGTTATTCAATTTGCAGTCTATATGATGAAATTAATGCCATTACTTGTAATACTGATTTACTTGTATTCTGCGTTCTGATACCGATATGTTTATTTAATTTAATTATATTTTTAGTTGTGTTTATTTAGAAGAAAAGCAGTTGTAATCACATCAGTTTTTCTTCATTGTATTGTAATTCAGGTTAAGAGCCATACTGTCATTTTTGCTACTGGAGCTACTGCAAAAAGACTTAAGCTACCCCGAGAAGATGAATTTTGGAGCCGAGGAATTAGTGCTTGCGCTATTTGTGATGGAGCATCTCCTCTCTTCAAAGGTCAAGTTCTCGCTGTCATTGGAGGGGGGGATACTGCTACAGAAGAAGCATTATACCTAACAAAATATGCTCGCCATGTCCATTTACTTGTTCGTCGGGACCAACTGAGGGCTTCCAAAGCTATGCAAGATAGGTGTGTCTGATTAAAATTTGTCATGGTCTTGCTTGTGAATATAGTCTGAATTTATCATGAACAATCTATTAATTGAACCTTATAACTGCCTACTTGTATACACTTCATATTGTATAACTTCAACTCTGTCTCCGCACACGCTCAGGCTACTCCTGTGGGAAAGATAGAGTCTTATACAATCTTTATTATATCTTTCTTTTAATCTCATTGTCTGTAGTTGGTTCTGTATTGGTGAACCTTTATATATGTATTATTATGTACAATATGTCCTTTATTTGCAACCTTATGTTTAATTGAGGTTTTGCAACTTAGAAATCATACCTTGAGGTTCCTATTTTTTTCCTCGCCATACACATGGTGATCATTTCTTTTATCTATAAGTGAATTTGTGGCCTTTTGCTAGTCAAGTTCAAGTTTGTTTTGACTATAATCTAATTGCAAAATATTTCCTAGATTAAATGTTTTGCCTGTGTTTCGCTTTATAGTTTATATGAAAACTGTATTATCGTAAGGACATAGAATATTTTATCTTCATTATTCTCAGTTATGGTAAACCACAGTCCCTTGCACTCTTCATATCCACGTAAAGACATAAACAAAGATGTTACATGCTCAAAAGCACGTTCTTGCAAAATGAATCATTGGATAATAAGCATATCTTGTTTGATAATATTTGTCATTATGTCTAAAATGTTCTACATTTCTGGCTAAATATTAGAATAAAAATGAGATTTCTTCTCTAATTATAGTTCCATAGCGGTTTTGAAATTCATGCTATGGGGTTATCGATCTTCTTTCTAGTATGATTTATTGGTGTAAAAGATATTTACTTTTATTTTGCACATGATAAATTTTTTTTGTCCAGTCTATGACATCATAGTCAGCCATTCCAAGTTGAGCCCAAATATATGGTGGAAATATTCATATAAAAATAAACTTTTTGGTGGTCTAAAAGAGAATGCTTCTCGTAGAAAAGAGATTAGATAGAACCTGGTTTTGGGCTTTCTCTAGACTAGATACTCAAGAAGTTGCTCAACTCTGTTAAAAATTTTATTAGAAAGAAAAATATGGAATTCGTATCATGTATCTTTGTTGTTGTCTTGTTAGTCTGTGTTTAGGTGGAGCTTTTCTTTATGATGGTGAATTATCTACTAATAAACATTTTGTATGTGAGTTTTCAACTCCCTGAATGTTTGTTTAACAGGTTGATTATCACGAATGTTTCAGAGTGTATGACAATCCCAATGTCACTGTGCACTTCAATACAGAGGCAGTGGACCTTGTAAGCAACACCAAAGGACAGATGTCTGGCATTTTAATACGGAATGTTGATACAGGGGAGGAATCCGTGCTTGAGGCAAAAGGACTGTTTTATGGCATAGGCCATTCACCAAATACACAATTGTTGAAAGGCCAAGTCGAACTTGACCACTCTGGCTATGTACAAGTTGAGGAGGGTACTGCAAAAACTTCAGTGGAAGGTGTATTTGCTGCTGGAGATGTGCAGGTATCTTATCCTATTGAGTGCCTTCTGCATATGTAGTTGATTGTTCTAGCATATTAGAATCAATAGTACATTGCCCAAAATAATGTATAACTTAATGTATTATAGTTATTAGGAACTGAGTTTAAATTTAACTCATCGTCACAATCGGTTTATAAGGTGAGGATTACCCTCATTTATATATTGTAAATTGACTTTATTCTAGCCAACGTGAGATCTCCAATACCCCTCTCATGCTGAAGCATGGACATCTCATGTGTGAGACTGAATATTTGTAGGTAGTCCGATAGCGACATAATAGCAGGAGACACGATAGGCCCAACAAACCTTATTAGGATATTAAGAAGTGAATTTAAGCCTAACTCATCCTCACAAAACCGGTTTGTGAGGTGAGGATTGCCTCCACTTCAACTATACCATTTTAATAGTCTTTAACCGAGCACAATGTTTGTTGAGAAGTTCTACATTGCCTTCCCAACCCACTTAATGTGCTGAGGCTTTATTTGATATGCCATTTTATGGGGACAGAATTTTGACCCTTTTTCCTTCTTAATTTAAGTATGATTGCTGTTAAGACATTAACTGAACATATGTTTGACTAAGCAAATTCATCGGAAATTTTATTTTCTGAATTTATCTTTTGATTCAATGTTGCCTTTTGTATAAAAAAAGGCAGTAAAGTAACTGTTGTAAGTATATTTATAAAAGTTCTTTCTTATTCTTATAGGACCATGAATGGAGGCAAGCTATAACTGCTGCTGGATCTGGATGCGTTGCAGCTTTATCAGTTGAGAGATATCTTGTGAGCAAAGATCTTCTTATAGAGTTCCATCAGGTATTTGACTTCAAAGAACTCCTATTTTATTTTCACTTATTGTTCTTTTCGGCATATATAACACAGTAGACTAAGTGTACAAATCACGTTACCAATTTGATATATCTTTATTATTCTAGTCTTAATCATACATTACAAGCAGATGCAATTTTGGCAAGATTTGTATGTTAAACTTATATGCTCTATAATTTGGATAACTTTACATGACTTAATAAAGATCGTGTATCTGATTGTTATTGGATGATGAAGTTAGTCATAGAATCGTCTTTACTAAGTCCTTTAAATTTATGTTATAGAACAGGGCAAGAAGTCAGATACAGTAAAAGAATCTTTATTGATAAAACAATTTCGGAATTGATAACGAGGTGACGCTGAAGCGATATCAATAACATTGTTGAGCAGAGCTGAACTGTCTCTCCCTCCCATGTCTTTATAATCATGAGACGTGGATTTTCTTCCTTCCAAAGCAATCAACACCCTCCCATTTCTCTCTGAACTGCCTTGTAACTACTCTCTCCGTACAGTACTCAACTAAGGCTTATTTGTTATACACCCTGAATCAATTCCTCTACAGTGAAATTATAGCTCTGATTAATTTGGGCACAGATCCAAGTTAACTGAACGGCACAATATTAATTTTATCAAAATAAATTTTACACAATTTAAGACAAAGAGGCCCTAAGTTGTTCCTATAGTTATTCTGCTATTTCTATTAATAACTTATGTTTCCATTAATACAAGCTTTAAGCTCTAATTCTCCTCACTCCCTCATTCTTTGTAATGGATATTCTTCATAATCCATATTGAAGATTTGCTAATATTTTTTGGGAAATGATAACGGTAGTTCTAGTTGACTTTGGAACTCAATTACACGGGATTTTTTTCGTCCACGAGCAATCTTGCGGGCTTCTCTCATTTCATCAGCACGCAATTAACTTCTATTTTAATGACATCGTGAGGTGTGAAGTAGGCGCTGTTTTCTTGTAGAACATTTATGCAGAGGAACATAAAAACCAGAGGTGCATTAGCCATTCTATTTTGTTTATCATTACACAAAACACGTTTGGTATTTGAAGAGCTATCTATGAGTAACTTACTCTAAAATATTTTACCTGAATATGGTCGGAGTAGGGAAAGGCTCTAGTTATTGTTGACGGACATGGTCAAGGAAGCCATTTACCACCTACCCTTAATTTTATGAAGAGGTTTTCCAAAGTAACTTGTCATCTATTGCTCTTTGGGAGATTTCCAAATGAAGGACATGTCTTAGGAGAAAAATGAAGAAATGATTTACCGAACAACTATATGTATCTAGTCGTATTAAAATATTTCTTCTTTTGCAAAAGTTAAGTTATATTGCTTTAGCCATCATAAAACTGGTGCTAGTTAATACTATATATTAATCCTTAATTACTAATTGAAGGAAAACAGACTTTACATTAAATCAGTTTATTCGTGCAACTTAATCAATGTGAATCTCAACCTTCCAATTTAATTACTTGTAACAGCCCAAAACTGAAGAGACTAAGAAGGAACTAACTCAAAGGGACGTTCAAGAGGGCTTTGACATTACACTTACAAAGCATAAGGGGCAGGTATGTGCTTCCTTATCAGATGCTTATGCTAATGGGATTAAGTCTTAGTGTTTGTGATGTCCAATTATTTCATTTTATATTTAATTCTTTGGTCTGTACTGTAATATATTTTTTTCCTTGTGATTTCCTCTTTTACAGTATGCTCTACGGAAATTGTACCATGAAAGTCCAAGGCTTATATGTGTATTATATACATCACCAACATGTGGTCCCTGTAGGACACTGAAGCCAATCCTTAGTAAGGTATGTAAAAAAGGAGAATTTAAAATTATATCATAATCCTGAAGTTAGATATCCTAATACTTGTTGGTATTTTCAGCCTGCGAGCACCTACCATGAATGAGTACACAATTTTGTCTTTTGTTAGTACAGAACCTTAAAAAAAGAAAGCAAAGTCAATTATGCTGCACGATACTTTAACAAGTATGCATTGTCAACATACACACTGTTAAACTCTAAGGAAGAGAGAAACATAAGTTGAAACTATGTGTTTCTAAGATAGTATGAGTGTTTTATTTATATTGAGAAAAAGGAATCAATACAAAAAATGAATGAGATTTGATATTCTCTAATAACAAAGATATGGTATGGAAATAAATAAAAATGTTCTTGATAATACATATAATTTAGATATTCCTAGTTATATACGATCAACTCCTAATTAAAAGGACAATTGACAATATAAAGAACAGAGTCAACCCAACCGTAAGGGATGACAGAGGTTGGGAGTACCAATTTTGCAAGCTTGTGTTTGTGAACCATTGAAGCTTTAGTAAAGGAAGAGAAAAAGAGATTGATTATGAGATATGTGATTAGTTGCACCAGAATGAATAACCCAAGAACCAAGAGAAGGTGATTGAGAGACAAGCAAATGAATTACTAGTGGATTGGTTTGTTGCACACCATTTAATAAATTCTTCAAATTTTGCCAGGAATGCAGCAGCAACATATGACTCAACAGTGGAAGTGGAATATTTGGACCTGTCCATCTTCTCAATACTAACAATATTGTTAGAAAAGATGGGATAATTTGTTTCGAAGGTTGATGTGGTGTTGGATGACATTTTTTGTTGAAAGTTAGGAGGAAAAAGAAAACTAGGGAGAGGTGCCAGAACAGTGAAAGCGAATTTGGGAGAAAAATTCACAGAAAAAAAAAATCCTTCAAAAATAGTGGGTCTACCAGGTTAACACGACTTAGATAGAGGCTCTAGAGACCCTGTTAAAATCTAGGGAAGAGAGAAACATTGAGCTGAAACCTTGTGTCTTTGAGACAACATAGATACTTAATTTATATTGAGAAAAATGAATCAATATAATAAATAGAGAAGATTTGCTATCCTTTAATAACAAAGATATGATATTGGAATAAATAAAAATACTTCTAATAATACATATATAATCAAGATGTTCCTGATTATATAGGATCATCTCCTTATTCTTATAATTACATCACACTATTATCTTTTTTATATTTTAATAAAAGAAACACTGTAGAAGAGTCTTAAGAAAATGGAATTTTAGTATATTCTTTGCTCACCAATCTAGTTTTGAGGCGATCAACTTCATCATTTGGTTCCAACTTTAATGACAAACCCAACGACATCCAATTGTTTTCTTTCCGGATGGAAGATGAACTTACTTCCATGTGCTATTATGTTCAAGAGCTTGCATTTCAACTTGGCTTGTCGTCATCTAGGATCATCAAGGGCTCCATTTACATTTTTAGGGGTTGTAATAGAAGACATAGAGGAGATAAAAGAAAAATAGGAAGGATAAAACCTATGATAGCTGAGAAAGTTGGAAGATGCCATTATGAGTATAGCAAGTACTTCTTTTTTCTAGCAATGGACCAACTCGAATCGTTATTACTAGGAGTCATGGTATTGAGTGATCCTTAAGAAAGACCTTGAAGCATTGTACTAGTCATTTGGGCCCTATTGGTAGGTAACAAGAGGTGGTGATGATGGTTTAGGTGGATTCTAAATGGGATTTAGGTTGTCAGGAGTAAGAGGAACAAAAGACTCAATTAAGTGCATAACTAGGACTTGTTGGACAAGAACCTCTGTATATATAGAGGAAAGAAGGGGGTTTGTCAGAAAAAAAAGAAAAAAGTGACACTATTACACATGTAGTACCTCTTGATTTCAGGAAAGTAATGTCGATATCCTTTTTGAAGACGAGAATATCCCAAGAAGACACTTAATGGCTCTGACTGAGAGCTTATCCAAACCTGAAGACACATCATGAACAAAACATATACAACCAAAAACATGGGGAGAAAAATGAAAGAGTTTCATTTGGAAATAAAATGGAATAAGGAACTTCATTGTCAAGAGAAGACATTTTGTTGATAAGAAAACAAACATTGAGAGGATAACATCTCTGCAATGATGGATAGGTATAGGTATGTTGGCAACCGGCAATAAGGTACGAGTAGTTTCAAATATTTAATTTTCCTCTTTGCTATACCATTTTGCTAAGACGTGTAAGGTCAAGTAGACTGATGTAAAACGTTGTGTGCTTAAAATAGCAAAGAGATATTACCAAAAATGACCTAAAGTACTTGAGTCCATTATACATGGACTTTGTCTTTCCACATATTGTGAAATGTTAGCTATTGATAAATTGGGATTTGTAGATGGTTGCGCTAGGTTGCTAGATTTCATCCTCAAGTATTCTTGATATTCCTCATCAAAAAGCTTCTATTCCGCAACCTAAAATTTTGAGATATTGGTTGTCTTATCAGGAAAACCATGGAGAGAGTAGTAGTTATCTTGGGTATGAGTATGACTCATTTTTATGATACGTGCATTGAGGACGTCCTGTACCAACAGGTCTTCCTTTAATGTCACAACCTTCTCTTCCACGTGTAGATACCATGGCAAAAGATTTAATAGATTCTTGAAAACTTTTACCTTTAAGAGCCGGAACACTACGAAGTCCCTACTGTGATTAAAATTTGGATTCATTGCACGAAGGATCATGACAGTATATAATTTGTCTAACTTTTTAATTTCTTCTAGGAAATTAGCTTCTAAGAACGTCTTCAATTCTTCAACAACAAATTGGCGTTCAGCAAAGATGTGATATGATGATCTGTCTGTTTAAGAGATGCCGCCGAATGTTATTTGCAAAAAGCCAAAAGGTTGTGCATGTTTTAAAAGTTGAGGGTTCCCACTACATTGGATTACGTAGATTGCCATAACAGTACAAAGTTGAGAGTCCAACCTTTCCCATTGTGCAGTATTTTCTAATGAAATCCACTAACATCTTTTTCTAAGCGATCGTGAAACCTTGACCAAGAAACAAAAGTTCCACAAGTGTTGCATAACACATAATTTTTTCCATTAAACTGAGAGTAGCCACATTGTATTAGATACTGCCAATATTGATATATAAGAAGAATGCATTAATACTGATCCGATACATTGGATAGGAATTAAATACAACTATCTTTTGTTCCATATATTTCAGAAAATTTAGTTTCAATCTTAAATTGAACACTGATATTCTTAATGTTTTTCTAACATCTCCCTTTACAGGTGATTGATGAATTTGATGAGAATGTACATTATGTTGAAATTGATATAGAGGAAGATCCAGAGATAGCAGAAGCAGCTGGAATAATGGGCACTCCATGTGTGCAATATTTTAAAAATAAGGAGATGCTCAAGTTAGTAATATTTGATTTTTTTTTCTCTTATTCTATCATGCATTATCTATAGTATATAATATATGGTTTGATATCATGGTATCCCAGTATATAAACATCAACTTTTTCTATCACTAATGGGTACTGATTATTTTACAGGACTGTCTCTGGAGTCAAAATGAAGAGAGAATACAGAGAATTTATTGAAGCAAATAAGTAGAAGTATTTTTAAACACCCGAGGGTGATACTCAAATTCTGTGATTCAATTTTGTTTTCCATTTGAAAACAGCTGAATAGCGCTGTCAATTTTGACAACTATTCCTTGAACTAAGTAAACTTCATAGATTGTACATGTAGAGTTACCAATCACTATTATTGTTTTGATTGTTCAATATTGCGATTTTCATATTTTAGTTCAGCGAGCCTCAACTACCCATCGTCCATCTGGTTGACGACATTGTGGTGAGGAAATTGTGATCGCATCAAGCTGAAACTAATGGTTATTATTTTTTGAATTGATTAGTTTTTGTCAAAAGTAATGTAACCTATCATACACTTGCATTTTGTATTTTTATTTTGTCAGTATAGTCTTCAACTTAAATAATGATATATACAAGTGGAAGGGATATATATACATTTATTTTCTAATAGTAATTTTAGTTCAAGATCTTGTTTTAGAATGTTGGATTACTTTTTGGTGTTAAAATAGTAATATAATGTTGGACCAAACTCACTATTAATTACTTTAAAAACTAAACATAATTATTAATTTTAATTTATTTCACACACTTTATTGAGAATAAAAAAAAATATTAGCACAACAACGGCTTTTAGTAGTCTAGTTTGTAAAAGGAAAATATTTTATCTTCCAATTTTATTTTGGTTGTGGCCTGTTTTTCCACTCCTTTTTGTTTTATGGTTGATGTATTGTTTGCATGCAATTACAATTAAGACCTTGACTTTTAGAGAGTGGATATAGTTTTAGAGGCATTTTTGCAAATTTATACCCTTGCAAATCCCAAAGTCAAGTAACAAAAGTAAACAAAGAAAAATTTTAAATGTTGCTTTCTGGGTTTATTGGATGTTAATTCTAATTAAAATTGGACGTTATTCAATAATTTATACTCATTTAATACAAATTTTATCATGTAAATTACATGTAAAATTTCAATTTTTCTTAAAGAATAACCAAAAACATTTAAGAAAGTAGATAACATTGTTGATATAAAAAAGTAAAACTTAAAATAACCAAAGCGATAAAAACGTAACAACCAACAGATTTAAACTTTCTTATACGACAAGTAGACTTCTCTGTAAATCAAAGAATGAATAACCAAAAAAAGAAAAACCGAAAGAGAAAGGGAACGTGTTCGTGGAAGAACTTTCATTTTGATCCTAAAGGAGGTTCATTTGAGTAAAATGTGTGGAAAGTCCTTTTGGTGTGTGTAATAATAGTAAGAAAAATGGTGGTTCGACACCATTGCCAAAAACTTCCATTTGAAATTTTTATTTATTAATATAATATTATATATAAATAAAATAATAATATATAACAGTGTGAAATGGTGTTTAATATGAAACCCCCTAAAACCCCATTGAGAAACCCTATTAATAATGAATCATCAACACACTAACTTAATCACTTATCAATATATATATTAACCTAACTGTCACTTCCCACAACTTTTCACAATTCCATATTTATTATTCACAAAACTTCACACATCTACATCAACCTAACTTACCAAATATTTTAGTATTCTTTATTACCAAGGTCTATTATATAAGTATTTTAGAAAATAAGAAGAACTATTGTGTTTATAATTTGTTGGAGTAACTAAATATTCCATTTATAAAGTTAATTATACAAATATTTTTGTTGATAACAAAAATTATTTACTGTTATTATTCTTAACCCTTAAAGTGACGTTAATTATCATTTTACAGTTCTAACATTCTGTATTTACTTTTAATAATTTTCTACTCTCTATAGTATCTTAACGAAATATTATTTATATATCAACTCACATAATTCACTAATAGTTTAAAAAAGTAAAGTTAATAAAGGTTTGAATAAACAATTGAACGTAGTAGTAATTTCATCCTTATTTTATATTATCATTTTAGATCTTCAAGATATATTCCAATAATGTAACTACTGTGCATGATACAATCTAAGTTAGTACACGTGAAGTTAATAATTTCTAAAGCGTCTCAATTTTAACTTGAGGTATGTATCTGTTCCATGTGTTAGGTATGTCAGAGTTGTTCTTTAGATCTTTAAGGTCTCTATTTATCATTATCTAATTTTGATCTTTTCTTTTTCTTTTGGTTTCCACATCTTTATAATAATATAATAATAGTAATAGTAATAATAATAATTATTATCATATAATTATTTTGATTATATCACTGTCCAATACAAATTATCTATTACACGCTCAATATTAAATACTAAAAATGATGAAGTGTATAAAATCAAATAATTTAGATATTTTTAAGTTGCCTTTATATGAATTCAACTATACTTATTCTATTAGCACGTAAAATAAAATAAGTTTCGATTTATCCTTTAATAAGAAAAAAATCAACTCAAAAACAGTTAAAACAAATAATTTTATAATTATGTTTTGTTTGGACCTCAATCCTAAAATCTAATTTACTATTATCTTTTAAAATTAATATCTTAAAAAATATTAAATTTACGGAATTAATATCTATACATGACCTAACAAATTTAATACTAATTATTAAAATAAACTCAAACAGTATCTTAAATTTTGAATTTAATTTTCGAAAGTTAATTTGTAAAAGAATATTATTGAATACTTAATATATATATATATATATATATATATATATATATATATATATATATATATATATATGTATATATATTAATTACTCATATCACATAGATATAAGATCTCCAATACTAACTGATGAAGAGAATAGAAAATTATAATTATATCTCTAAAAGGAAGAAATCCTTAATTAACGTCTTTAGAAATATCTTGAAATCTGCATTTTTTTAATTATTATTAACAAAGGTTTAATGTTTTTTTTTATCTCAATGGTATATTATTTTTTCCAATTTTATTATATTATTTTAAACGTTTTTTTATTTATTTCTAATTATTTAAAAAAATAAATTAATATAGTTAATTTCTTCAAAATTAATGATTATAAATTATCAACCGGAGCAATGAATAATATGCAGTAATTCTTAATTCCTTTCTCTTTAAAAAGTGGAACTAAATTAAAAAATTTATAAGTAATAAAAATAAACTGAAAAAATTATGATAATAATAGTAAAAAAACTATTAAATCTAAAAAAAAAATAGAAGAACTTGCCCATATATGTATGGAAATCTATATAGATGGTTGAAAAGAAAAAGACATTTATGTACAATATTTATATTATATGTGCAATATTCATAGTATATTACTCTCTGACTAGATTTTCCATATGTATCATTAGAATAAAATTTTAGGGTATAGCTGTGATCTTTAGCACATTAATGGGACAGAGACAATATGTTGTGTGAATAATATGAGCACAACTTGAGCAATATTTTGGTTGTGATGTGATGATGATGGTGCCTAACATCAACATTGCAACTTGTCTCCATTTTAACTGTTATTCCACTCATAACCATACTCAAATCACCTTTGAAATTCTGCTATTTATGCCTCGCAAATATCTCATCAAATATTTCCGACAAGACAAGTTTTCTGTTTCTCACTTATCAGATCAAACATACTCAAAAACACTTAAAACATTCAACCAAAAATTTGTTAATCTTCTTGAATCACATGAATGTTCATCTCTTTTTAATCAAATTCTAAGTGTATGTTAGATGTGCTTCACATCAATTTGTACAAGCCGAGGAACAAAATTTTTAAACCCTTGTTGATTTCTCCAATATATATAAAGTCCTATAATTCTAATCATGTTATTGTTTATATAGTATAGTTCATTATTGGTAATTTTTTTCCCTCGATTAGGGATTGAGGCCAATAATTTAGGTCTCTAATTAAATAATTATTACAGGTTTTTTTTCTTAATTAGGTCATAATTTTATTGATATTATTTACTAAATTTTAATATATCTAAATAAAAGTGTATTTTATTACCTATTCATATAGTTGAGAAATAATTTTGTAGACTAGTATTTGGACTCTACCTCCGCCATATGAAAAATGTTATTAAAATTAGTATTTTAGATAAATTTTATGAATAATATATGATCTTTAAAAAGGGTGTTTGGTTTAAAAATGTTAGTGCTAAGATCAAATAGTTAAATAAATATTATTTTATATGCATATTAAATCAATTTAATTAACATTCTTCTAGTGAAAGTTAGTTTGAACAATTGTTATATTATGAAATCACGCCGATAAAAAAATTATGACATCATATATATCTTCTATTTAAAATCTTAGAAATTTAAATATTAAAATGATGATGAACTGAAAATAAGTATTATATAATTTAAATATGCTTTTAATACTTTGAAGTATAGTGATCATCTCTCATTTTTTATTCCTTTTTTATACTTTTTCTGTTTTATTTTCATTTTAGTCTATATAATACTTTTTATTTAAAATTAGTCCCTTTGATTTGAAATATATTCGATAGGATCTAAAATACAATTACCTACATATTAGAGGGGAGTAAAAAAAAATAAACATCTTAGAAGATTTAACATAAAATAACAAAGACAGAAAAATATTATAGAGTAGAATCAAGAAAAAACATTAGGGACAAAACATATTTAATTTATATTATATTATCATTGAAAGTATTCGAAATTCTACTATGTTTAACCTTGATATAGTTTTAAAAATTATGATAAGAAGTGGAAGAATAAAGAAATTTATACAGCACTAAAAATGTTAAATTGTAAAAAGAAATAACTTCATTTGAACATATACTTCTAAAATATTATTGCCAAGAATAATAATTACTTATTATGATGACTGAAAGTAGCTTTCTAAAATTAAATTTACTCAAACCATATCTGATATTAATGTTAAATGGGAAAGAACTTGTCCTTTCGTATATTGAGAGTCAATTTTCAGAAATATTTAGTTACAAATTTTTTATCAAATAAAAAACAATTTATGAATTATTAAATTGTAAATATAAATTTCACCAGACCTTAAAAATCCTAGATAGAATCTTGCTCAATATTTTAATTTTCTTATTGGGAACTTGATATCCAACAAATACAACAATAAATTGTGGACTAACACTGTGCGAAAAGGTCATAAGAAAGTAAATAAAAAACAACCTTTGTATAATGTTCTTTAAATAGCTTTCTGAATACTAAAAATTGATTAAAAAGAAAGGTATTTAGAATTATTCTTGGTTGACTATAGGGTCAGAAATTTAGGTGGACATATAAATTGGAATCTTATCGATATCTGATACATTTACATTGTGTGCCACAAAGGTGACACTCTTCCACATATACTGGAAATTTTTGTCTTCCACACATACTTTCAACCATTTGCATTGCTGCTTACTACTCACAAATACTGTGACACTAATCATCAACTTGTCTATTGAGGAAGCAATGAGTTATGGAAGTCATTTTTTTTTCTCACAACATTATCAAGTGCATTTTAATTAAGTATTATAAATTCAGTTTATAAATTTTAAAGATACTTGCTAAATTTCAAGAAAAGAAACTTCCTGACGTGTGCCCTGTTGATTGAGAAATATTCAAAGTGATTATTTTTAAGTATTTAAGGAGATTTGAGACATTATTATTATTATTATTATTATAATATATAAGGTAAAAAAGATAAATTTACTTTTCTTCCTTGCCAATACAAATTATTCAATATTTAATATATTTAACATATTTTAAAACACAAGGAACAAGTTTGGTGTTCTTCCTAAACATTATAATAGTTATGATTATGATAAGATGTTACATGATTTTTTTATTCGTTGGACAACATTAGTTAAAGTTTTAGGATATTCCAGAATCTATATCTTTTTATATATCTAATAGATTACATAAAATCAAGATCAAGATTGATTTAAATATATATTTTTTAATTAGTTTTTTATTCACCTTTTAAGAACAAAATAATCAAATTTTAAATTTTAAAACAGAAAATTTCTCATATATAAAACTGAAATAAGATGTTATAATCAATATCACTTTTTAAAAATTTCTCACTCCAAATTTATGTCAACCTTCAAACGTGGAAATAAAAAATAAATTTAAGAAAAAGAAGGGCTTGAGAGAGGTGAGAACAAAAAAAAGACTAAGTCGTGTGTTACGAATGTAAGAAATCAAATAACTTATTAGAAAAATGGATTAAGATAATTATCAATATCTCTTGTTAAAAATACACTTCAGACTAATTGGTTTGTGTATGAATCCATATTTGAATTAAACAATTCTATTAAGACGTTCAATAACATTTTAAATTGATTTCAACTACAAAAGAAAACTGATTTCCTTTTTTTTGTATATTTATTTTTGGAAATTTTACGTGTAAAATTTTTTATGGATTTACAAAAGTATTTGTTTCATCTAGTCACTTTTGTAATTACAGTCACATCTTTCTCACGTGAGACACAGTACAACAATCACAAGAACATTAGCATTTGACAAGTACAAAATAATAATAATAATAATAATAATAATAATAATAATAATAATAATAATAATAATAATAATAATAATAATAATAACTACTGCGGAAATGTTCTTTGAGATCTATTGGAGTGTTTTACCCAAGACAAAAATATGGGAAAAAAGCCAAGTAATAGATAATATAACAAGAAAAAGAATATGAAACTAATTTATACCTGCTTAGTTTTGTAAAAAATAAGTTAACAAGTTACAACTAAATTAGTTTAAGAAACATTCAAAGTGTAATTTGATAAAATATTATGTGTGTTAAAAATACATATTTGGAATATAGTAAAAATGTTTTTAAAGTAACTTATGGTCTGTTTATTTGAAAGGATGTAGAGTAAATATTGATTGATTACGAGTGAATAGAAAGAAAGTTTTTCTTGTACTCAATAGCTAAAAAAGTGGTAAATAAATATATAAAATTTTTTATTAGATCTCAGATGTTTTATTTCCTATTTAGATAGGAGGACAAAAAAATAGAAGTATAAAGAAAATTAATATTTTTCTAAACGCCCCCTCCAAAATAGGTAGACCATATTCGTTTTTAAAGTGATATTATTTTATTGATTTAAGTAACTCAAATATTTTTGAAAAAAATATAATTTTATAATTATATATATCAAAATATAACATACACAAAAACAAAATCTTAATTTGAATATGCTAATTTAAAATAATTATTTTACTGGTAAAAAATCGATTAATAAATATATCAGTAATTTTATAATTGCATGATTATTTTATTTATCTATTTATTATTTTGAAAATGAAAACTGTCTTATGTGATTTTTTTTCTCAAAACAAATAGGTACACTACGTACTCTATTTAATATCTTTTTCTTACATTTTACTTTCTCATATTTTCTTTTATTTTCCTTCCTTGCATGACGTAACCTAATTCCATTTATACATACATTTGTAGGCTTGTTGCAGGCCACCAAACTAACTTCACATGCAAAAGGATTGATTAAGTGAGGATCCAATTATACTGTTATTTTATTTTATTGGCCCAATAAAATAAAGCCAATAGTTAATTAACAAAATGGCATCTCTGAAACCAAGTCTACTACTAATCTTTATGAATGCTCTTTGAATAAATGACAAGTGTGTAATAGCCTGTATATTTAAGCCAATTAATTTATTCCTGCAAGCAATTCATCTAACCTTTTTTTCTTATTTCTCTCTTTGATGTCACTGTCATCACAACATTTCTACATTATAAAAACTGAATAAATACTCTCTACCACGAATTATAAACTGAATTAACCATCAGCAGAAAAGTCTATATATATGATCAGAAATTAAATCACATATCCTTTCATCTTTATATATATATGGACATAATTGAAAAAAAATAATAGCAAACAAGTGAGATCACCCTAAACAATACATCAATCTTAATCCCAACACCTAATTTTGTTTACTCGAAACTATTTCAAACAACAAAGTCTAAGTTCTTCATTTTTGTGTGATCAATCTTCACATCATATTCTCAATAAAAAAATACTAAGTTCAGGTCCTCCATTACCATCAGGATTCAACATGTAAAACGCCTCCGAGTCACGACTCCCCACAACTCGTTCAAACCGTGCCCTCATGTACATCAACTCGCCCTCCGACCCGCCGCCGCCGCCGCCTTTTCCATCCTCCAGAAGAGGGATCACGCCGGCGCCGACGGACACGCTCTGGACGGTGCTCAGCACGTGCCAGTCGAGGTCCCCGCACGTGCGTGACACCGCATAGCCGCAGTTCCTGCCGTTGCAGTACATGGTCCACGAAGGCTCCTGAAAGAGTCTCTTGTGTTGTTGCCGGCCACCATTAGCGGCGGCGGAGAACGACACTTTCGGGCACTCCAGCGCCAGACGCACGAGACCAGAGGACATCTCCTTGACCAGGGAGGAGGTGGACATGGCGAGTTCCACGAGGAGGAGGGGCTCGGCGCGGGGATGGAGCTGCACGGCGAAGGAGATGTGGCCTCGACGGTGGCCGAAGAGGGTCCCGGTGACTTTCCGGCCGAGAGAGGGGGTGATGGAGAGGTGCGAGGGGATGGTGAGCCACTTGCATGTGGGGATCATCGTGGGGAACGTGAAGATGTTGAGGAAGGAACGTATGAGAGATGATATCTTGTTTTGCGGCGTTACTTTCTGTGCTTGTTGTTGCTGCTGCTGCTGATGGTACACGTTGGAGACCGAAGGTGAGGATCCTCGTCGTACAAGGAGTTTGTCGGAGACATCCTCGGACTCCAAGGTACGGGAGTGAGACAGGGTCGAAGGTAGGATTCTTCGGGTGTTTCGTGTTGTGGCTGTGCATGCGCTTGAGCTTCTTTGAAAGATTTGGTTTTGGTGATGATGGTGGTGTTTCATGGTGTGTTACTGAAGGAGAGTGATGGGGTTTTGGAGTAATGAAGGATTGTGAATAAAGGTTTGGAATTGGAAGAAGAAGAAGAAGAAAGAGAGGGACCGACAAGGTGATTATGGTGTTGGGAGAGGGGAGGAATATAAAGGGAGGGTGTGGAGGATTGTGCTTGCGATCATCATAATTTCTTGGACTTTTTGTATTGGGAATGGTCCTACACTTCTAACGTGTTGCTTAATCATAATATCACTGTCATATTACTACATTTACCGTCATATTAGCATCTAAATCCAACTTATAATATGTTAAAATAAAACTAAAAATTAATCTCACCATCACCTTCATCCGTGAGTCCTTCTTGCAATCTTTATCACACACAGTAAATCAGTAGTTTTGTACATAAATATCATAAATTACTTTTTACAAATGAGCTAAAGTGGGAAGAAAACAGAAAATATCATAAGTAGGGCTAATGGGTATATAAATCTGAAATCTTGCCTTGACGTGATTTTGACAGAGAAACACTGTTTCGAATAGTTTAGTGATCTGGAATGGATTTTGACAGAGAAACTCTATTTATGGGATGCATGAAGAATCCAAAGAAGTTAGATGAAAAGAGTGTTTATAAAAGTGGTTCAATTTAAGAGAGTAAAAAGTGGTATATAAATAGAATCTACTTAAACACCTAAAAAAATCTGATGAAAGACTAATTATTATAATGATAAGTTAAACAGTTTATTAAACATAAATAGAAACTTAAAGACTGAACTGAAAGAAAAAGGAATAATTCAGCCTTATTAAAAGAATGTGCCAAATCTTTGTATCTAACAAGATGTTGTTGAAATTGAGAAAAATAAAGAATTATGGGTGGAGTAAGGATTGAGAAGATCTGATATATCATATGAGCTGGTTTTGATTGCAATTGTTGGAATATATTGGTTAGGTCATTCAAGTTTTGTTTTATTTCCGTGATTTTGTGTTGACCGTTGGATTAAAATGATGGAGAGATATGATAATTATGGTGGAAACATGCGTGATATGGGGACCTGCATGAAGTCCAAAAGTAAATAAATAAAACCTATGAAAACCGAGACACATTCGTGAGACATGCACATTGATTTGATGTCTGTATTAATATATATATATATATATATTATCTGCAAACACGCGCAACAAAAGAATCAAAACAGTTGCAAATATCCCTAAACAAAACTATAATCCTTGATTAACAAGGGAGTTTCTACTAATTAATTAACTTTGTGACACAGCTTCTAACCAATAATAAGCTATTATGCTATCTATAAACATTTGAGTACCTTATTGCACATTCGTGTGAGCTAACAAACTACTCAGATCTCAAAATTTGATTCCTCTTTTGTGGCTCATACAATGAATCAATGCCACACACAAACATACACTATTTAATAATCATTTATCCTTTATGCAATCATATTGTTAAATTTGTTCATTTTTATTGCAAAATATATTTATACATTATACATGAATTTTTTTATATTTGGTCAAATGTATTCCATATTATCAAGACGCTTCAAAAAAAAATAGTTTAATCTTTAATTTTTTAATGAAATATAAATTGAGAGAAAAAAAAATATCAAAAAGATCTCAAAATAACAATAAAATATGAGTCAAATTTATATAAAAAATTAACACTATTTTGAATTCTAAACATCAAGATAATTAGTTTATGACAAGAGAAATAAGTTAATGCAATTTCAAAAATAAAATTCAAATAATAATCCAATATGTGTTAGAATGAGTTAGAATCACAAATGATCATTCTCATATCACTTGTTAAAAAATAATCAAAATCTTAAGATAATATGTTGGTAGATATTTTTCATTTTTCAAATCTCAACTCAAAATAAGATTTAAAGACTTAGATTTATCCTTAAATATCTAATAATCTCGTATTAAGTATATTATTTAATAACAAATTTGACAAGAAAAATTTTAATAGGCATATAAAGTGATTTATCTTTTAGTAAATAAAAGTTATATAAAATTATGATGATTATTTCATCCTATGTGTTAAAAGTCAATTGAAAAAAAGGAACATGGGAAATGAGCATCGATAAAAGGCAATTGAAAAATGGAAATGAAATGGAGGCGCGTGCTGGTGCCACCCTAGAAAGTGGGGAATATATTACAAAATTGCATGACACGAGGGTGACGACCATCATAAGTTCAGCTCAATCACAATTATGCTGTTTCACTCAACCCACTTTCTTCCATCCTTTTCCAAATCAAAATTAATTAACTACAAATTTTTTATTTACATAAATTTTAAATACTTGAAAAAGAAAGTATCCAAATTTCGAAAATACTTAAAATTTAATTTAATATTTTAAAACTATTTCTAAATATAATTATCTCTTCCACGTTATGTAATTGTTAACTTTTCTATCAGCCGTTTATTCACTTTTTTATATTTCTCTATCTCATATAATACTTCAATTAATCATTGATTGTGATCATGATTGGTCATGTAAAAAGGAATTTTAGTTAATTATGATTTTGGACGGTTCCAAACCCAGGATTTTGGCCCCAAGATCCATTGGATCGGCTAACAAACCATTTTAATATCAGGAATGATGGAAAAGTGTTGATGTCATTTGACAAGGGTAGGTTAGATTAATATAACTGTTTCTTATTAAACAAATGTTGAAAATATATAAGGCTTAATTATGTTTTTGTTTTAAAAAATTATAATTAATATAAAAAATTGCCACATCTAAATCATAAAAGGACCCACCATTTTTGTATGTGGTTCCTATGAACCCACCCAATGTTTGGAATTTTTTTACTTTTTTTCTGGAATGACTTATGGTAAGGGTTTCATATTTTACGTAAGTGTGTCCCAAAGAGAACAAAGATAAAAAAGATTATCTCCTTTTTATTATACCTTAGACGTAAATTTATGGATGAGAATGATTATATGCATACACACGCATGCACACTCTTAATTAATTGAATATGGTAGGTATCTTTTAATGTCTATTATTCTCACTCTTAATGGAAAGAGTCAAAAAAAATCTTAACCTAAGAACTTGTAAGGTTGTGTATAATTTGGCGTTTTGAAAAGAATAAATAAAAAAAGACGAATTGATTTTCTCTTTTGAATCAAATTTTTAACTAAAATTAGTTTATTTTATCAAATCACGTTAATTACTTATTTTTTTGGGTAAACTAGTTCAATTCCAGTTCTAAATTAAACTGTTTTAAGTACAAAAACATGACGCTTCTCATATTTGGATTTTTCTTATGCAAATTTTTATCTTCCATTTATTTAACTTTAAACTTTATTTCTCACTCCATTAGATAACAGTGTCACCTTAAAACCCTTTTTTTTTCTGGACAAACTGAACAAGAAAGCATACGATACTGGCCCAAAGGAAATTTCTTTTTACATCCCATATCTACATCTTATACCTCAATATTTTTCAAAGTACCTGTTTTACCCTTTAAGAATTGTATTTGTATGAACCTCCCATATCTTCTTTTGCTTGCATTTTCTCCACTTGTTTTGTCGCTACTCTTTCGTCTCACTCCATCAAAATCAAGGTTTTGTAAAGTTTGAGGTAGTAGCTCATTTACTAAGCATTAGTTTTTTTTAATAGTTTTTTATGATGCTCGCTTTAGTTTTTTATAAGCAATTGTAAATTAACATTTTAACTTATTTTTTTATAATACAATTTAAAACTTAAAAATAATATTTTATATCATACAATTCAAAATTGGTTCTAGATTATATATTTATAATGCAATTGCGAAGTGTACAATCTAGAAAATATAATTTGTGACTGAGTATCATATGTGATTTAAAGTGATAATATTGATTATCTTTCATAAAAAATTGACTGATTTAGAATTTTAGAGTAAAATATCAATTGATTGATATATTGTCTCACATGAATGAAATTCTTAATTGAAATTTGAGTTTATCAAATAGAAATTAGTTAAAGAAAATTGTGTCGGAGTTTTATGACTTTTACTCAGGCTAGTTGTATGATTTATTTGAACTAATCAACTGATTTATTGACTTTTCAATCTCATTGACTTGGTTGATATGATTTTTAAAATAATTAACTATCAAAACTCATCAAATTGGAGAGACTCTTATATTTAAAAGATATTAAATTCAAACTCATTTTAACTTAAAAATATATATATATATATATATATATATATATATATATTAATTATCTTATAGTATAAAATGGTTGTGAAGTGATTGAAAGAGTTTATGAAAATAGTTGATGACATCTATTCTATAAGTCATTTTCAATTTATTTAAATAAATTCTCCAAAGTAACTTGTAAAAATATCTTACAACTCAGGCAAAACAAATTTACTTTTCTTTTTCTTTTTTTTACAAAAGATAAATATTTACGTGAGCAATACTTATTCAATAAAAACTTATTTAAATAAACAGGTCTTCAATCCTTATAAAATAAAGACACAAAACAAATAAAAAGACAGACAAAAATAAAACGTAAATGTTATAGAAACAAAAAGGCTATTCAAACCATTAGTTTCTTTAACTCAATTGAGACCTCATATTTTAAACACAAAAGGACTAATTCTATTACTTATTTGTTTTTATGTTTGCAGAACTAATTTAGTGAAAATTTTAAGTTTTAAGGGATTAATTTAGTAACTAATTTTTGGATGACTAATGTGTTGATAAAAGAGCATGGTAACTTTCTCCTATTTACAGCCTTATAATTTTAACACTATTTTTTAATGTACAGAATAGGAAAAACTACCCCATCTCCTTAAAAAGGTATTTTTTTTTTTAAAAAAATCGTGCGCGAAAATAAAAAGTAGCCATTAAAATTTTCTAAACACTTAAAATTGCACATTTTCTCCTATCCTTTCTAATGTACAGAATCAAATTAATATATATATATATATATACAGAGAGAGAGGAGAGGATTTCTAGTAAACACAACCCAAAATAAAAAAAAATCTTCTTTATCTTCTTTTTATTTTTAAGCATGATATTAGTTCAAATTATTCACCAGTCAAAAATAATGACTGTGTTGGAAACTTGAAGTGTACACGATGTAGATATTCCTCTTCCAAAAATGTTAATTCTAGTCAAAGTTGTTTATTCCACTCCTCATTCTTATCCTTCATCTTTTTAATCTTATTAGTTCTAATAAATAACTCATTCTCAACCATTACACTAAGAAAAATGAAAATGAAATATAACTCTCTTGAAGTAATTTGATTATTTTATATATTTGGTTTCACACCACTTGTTAGAGTGAAAAAAAAAAACCCCTCCCTAAAACTCACAAGTTTAGAATTCTCAAAACAAATTCACAAGAATATGCAACAAATAATCCTAAAGATTCATATTACATATATATAGAGAGAGAAAGAGAGTGGGAGGGAGACCTCAAAGAGCACCTTTTTTTTATCTAATCAACCATCTTGATACCTGAAAGCTGTTTGGTTGAACTAAATGACTAAAGTATTTGAACATGGTGAGTCATTTAGCATGTAACTTGGACCTAATTTAGCAATCAAATGCTGGTGAAAGCCAAAAATTTATGAACTAAACGTAAATTTATTTCATTTAGCCTAAAACTATTTCTATGCCAAAACTTAAAGTGGCCAGATAAGTTCCAAATGTAAGCTTTCAGTACAAAAATGTCACTGTGAAGCCACTTGACTCCCTGAGTCGTTGCAAGCTTCTATTTTCAATACTTTCCTCTGCCGACCATAATCTGTTGACAACCTGAAACAACAAAATTCATAAGCATGAAACCCTTTTGGCAAATAAGTAGTATTCAACTTTTACACCTTAGAAAAGTTCATAATCATTCATTAGGTGATGTTAAAAGTTATATCCAACTCAATTACAACGTTAAAAATCAACACCAACATAATTTATGGCTATAGAAAATAGAAGCACAGCTAGTATCCATAATGAGGTAGTAAAGTTTGTTATTGCATTTTGTAGGGGCTGCAATATTGCAGTTTCTATATAGGTTTCAATGAAAACATGACTGGTAAAAAGGGAGTCATGATTACATACCCTAACTGCAAAGAAGTATCTGAATGATCATTATCCTCTGAAGCACAATTGAAAAGAGATTTTGAACCGTTCTTGGAAAAAGTCCTATCCAAAGAACTGAATTCAAGGAACGGTGTCTTTGTTTTATTTTGTATCTCCTCAAGCTGTTTACAGTTAAAATTAAAGACGAGTAAGAAGATAGAATGCTTCCAGATTTGAAAGGTCAATTTGAGATAATTTATAGTTTTGACTCTTCAGTCAGATTTGGTTCTTACCTGTTTGCGCAGAACTTCATTTTCCAGCACAGCTTTTTGCTCCTGCAGATACATTTGGAAAACTTGTTAATAATATAAACTATGAAAAGAAAGGTGTATTTGAAATTCTCTTCCATTGAGTATAGTCTATTGTTTTCTACACACATAAAGAAATAGTGACTTTGAACAAATGAACCTGTGAAATTTTTTCATATAAAGTTAGGCTTTGGTAGGGATACGGTTATCATAAATATTAGCTTTAACATCAAAACTATTAATGCATTTTTGCATGTATTAGATTTTAAATCTAGTTTTGTTGTGGAATGAAAATGAGATGAAAATTATAAGGAGAACCATGTACCTGTATCCTGGACCTCCTAAGCTGTTCTACAAGTACTTGTTCCTGAAACATTATAGTGTGAGGAATAAGATTAATCAAGCATATCCATATATTAGCAAGTCTTGACCTGAAGAACTGAATAAGTGGTTGAATTTAGTAACTGATACACAAGCCAGGAACTAAAAAATAATCAACCTATTTACAATCTAATTAGTCGTTTCGGTTTATGACACATAGCAGGCAACTATGAAAATCGTACAGTTGGAGTATGAAGCCAGATGTGCTATTTTTAATGTCATACAATCTAAACCATTTTTACTAAACATAAATACTCAAAAATGAAAAAGTAAATAAGAAATTCATGATAAATAGTAAGATATAGTTTACACTCACAGCCACTATCAATCTAGGACCAATAAGAACTTAGTAATGAAATCAACATTATTTAAAATGTTTTTTGAAGCTTATTATAATTTGATAGTGCTGCCATAACAAGCAAAAAACTGCTATTATGGCCATTATTTGAATCCATAGCAGCCAAAGGCCACTCTGCTAAGCTATAGTGCACTATTGACTACTATACATAATAAGGAAATGCATCACTGTGGTCAATTGACCTTAGAAGGATCAAACTCTTGTTTTTCAGTTGTTCAAATTAATGAGTTTTGTAATGTTTTCTCTTCCAGAAATTCAAAGGTTATCCTTTTAATATCAAAATGCTTGAATGTGCTCTACAACAATGTCTGAATATGGTCATATTAACATGCATGGAATAGCATCGAGAAAATCTTCTAAGGATAAGGAAATTACAAATCAAAATAACCAATTACACCACTGTTGGTATTTGATCTCAGTACCTTTTTGTCTTTGACAGCTAGTATCCCTTCACTCAGTTTATTTTCTAGGTGCTGCAGTTCTTTAAGGCTCAACCCATCAAGCTCCTTACCCATCATATTTCTACACAATTTGAGAATGTTATCAGAAAAAAAATCTGGACTCAATTCTGATGAAAAATAAGCAACAAGATAGATATAAAATACAGTGAGGTAATATCATTATTAGGTCATTTCATTGAGGTATTTCACTACTGATTGTATCAGTCAGTTGCAATAGCATTGCTGATTACATATATAAAGTGTCAGTGAAACTTACAAGTACGCCAATCGAAGCTTTGTTATTTCATCCTTCAAAAGGTTAGCATCAGGCTCCATAACAATAACCTATTTAAAAGTATGAAAAATAATGCTTCAAACTATATACTGTGAAAAATGAACTTAAAAGGGTTAGGGGTTTATTAAAAAAGGTGTGATATTTTAAGATATTAGAGGTATCAAATACATCTTTTGGGGGCACATCAATAGGTTGCTCTGCAGAATCCAATTCCGTGCCTTTGCTATACCTTGAAAGGGTATGCTCCATGCTGCATAAATGAAATAAAATCCATTTAATCATTCGAAAATATAAGCCTCTGATGGATCATATAAACAGTTACAAGAAAAGTAAGAGCGTTTGAAAGTTGCTGAAAAGCCAGCATGAGCTTGGACTTGCAAATTAACATTAAATTTGATGGAACAAAATCTTCTATCACAATCCTGTACTTGAATTTAAAAAATGACATCTAAGTTAAAAGATAGGTTTTATTGTTCCCATATTTAGTTCAGCTAAATTTTGGAGAAATAATTACTTATTTTTAGAATACTCTCAGGAAGCTCTCTAAATAAGTTAGTCTAAACATGGCTAATTGTCAATAACTGATTAAGAAGGCAGAATTAGGGACTGCAAAAGAAAGCAACAGAAAATGCAGACCCTAATGTGATGGTTACTACTATAGATTTCTTTTGGCAGCAGGAATCTAGAATAGCACAAGATGAGATTCTTCAACTCATCAAAGCAGATACATGTGCACAGTTCATTTTCAGTATTTGCTTCTTCATTGATCCTATAGACACAAAATGCATGTAGAATGTAATTCTATCTCTACCCCAAACAATCTCTTTTTCTGTCATTGCAGAGCTAATTTTCTTTAATAAGGTTTTTTTAATTAATCTCACCATTCACATCTTCCACAAAAGATAATTCATCAGAACCACACCTCTATCTTAAACCTTACAGAAATCCAAATTCAAACATTAGTGTGATGTCCACATTTTTTTTTCTCTTAACAAAAACCATGGTTCTCCAAAATAAAGAACAGAAAATCTGTTTACTTGGTCCACAAGTATCACCATCCCCAAACAACTTTCTTAAAAAAACAAAAATAAAATAATTATCTAGCAAGACTACCTCATATCCTAAAAACAAACAAAATCCTCAAAAGAACCATTGTTGTAGGTGAAAGGTTTCAAATTTCAAGAAAAGGCTTGAAAGGGGTGAAGCAAGCAAGCACCTTGTGTTTGAAAACTCATAAAGCTTGCCAGTGCTAGAGAATATGATGACAGCAACCTCAGCATCACATAGAACAGACAATTCTCTGGCCTTCTTCAGCAACCCATTTCTCCTCTTGGAAAAGGTAACCTGTCTGCTGTTCAAATTCTCAATTTTCTTAATCTCAATCTTCCCCCTCCCCATGCCTTTTCCTCTTCCTCTCACAAAGCTCCTTCCTTTATTATCCTTCCTCACCAAACACTGAACCCACCAGCATTCAGAATAAGAGGGGAAAGATGGGCATGAAAAGAAGGACCCCAAAAGAGGTTCTTTATTTATATGCAATACACAGCACACACAAAATAAAAAAGCACAACTATTTTGTTGTTGGAGGGGATTGGGATTTTGCAGAGACCTCCAAAGATGGAAAGAGTGACCAAAATTAGAATCTTGAGATAAAAGTGACAGATGGATTACTATGTGTGGCAATGATCCTAATATGGGATACTATTTGCTTGGGGAGTAGGTAATCGCCACTTCTAGGGACTTTTTCCTCATACAATGTTACTTTATGTTTGGATGGTACTAGGAATTCCAACCATCTTCATGATGTTTCTTTTCATCTAAATAAATAACTTTTTTAACGATAATATTTCTCTCCCTTCAAAAAACAACAATAATATTTTTTTCCTAACTATTCTGAACCAAAATAGGGGTTAGGTAAAATCTATTCTAAGGTGGGAATCCCAGATTTGATTTTTTAATTTTGTTTTGATTTAAATTTCTAATTTTGAGAAAATATAGCAGTATTTAGTATTTTTATGAGATTTTATATAAAGATTTGATTTTAAGAAAAGTGATTTATAAAAATATATTACTCATTCAATTAAGTACTGAAACAAGATTAGAAAGGAGTGTAGGCAAGTTTTAGAATAGCATTGATTAAAATAAACTTTCCTTTATTTGTTCTTAAGGTATTTAAGGATGCATATTGAGTTATAGACTTTGTTCAAGTATTAAAATATATCTAAGTTGCCATATTTCAGTTTACTTTATTGGTAATTTAAGCAATTATGATTTCTTTCTTAAATTTAAAAAGTAGTGTCAGAAGTAGAATACATGATCATATTTGACATTGACTAGTGCTCTTGTTATTCTATTACTGGTCAGAATACATCACAGCTTTATTTTCCATCATTGCTAATTAAGGAAGTTTTCTGCTTGAAGAGTGTTTTTCCTAAAAGAAGGATATTTGTGGATCATAAATCATATTCTTCTAGATTTTAAAATTGATTATGAAAAACAGTTTATTTCCAATATTCAACATCTTTAATTTAAATTATAATTTTATGTTGTGGAAGAGATAAAGATTATAGTTGGAGACTATTCATTCAATAAGTTTTTAAGACGTTAAAGGTGAGTTATTAATGAGGAAGCCGTTATATTTTGAACTTTTATGTGATGTGGGGTTCATATATTTTTGAATATTTGGTATTTCAGGTAGTTTTTTAATATTTATATCAATAAAATTGAAAGGCTTACATACATTTTAGTTTTACGAGATGAACAAATTTTATTTTAATAAATAATAATTTATATTAAAAATTATAAAATTATTGTTTTATCTTATTTTTATGATTATGTGAACTAATTAATTATTCTTGTACAGAAAGTAACTAATTACTTGTGTGTTTAACAAAAAAAAAGTTATGTGAAAATCTTAGTTTACAGATTTCATATCCTGTTATGATATTTTTAAAAATATTTCTAAATTTATATAGAGCTATATATATATATATAACATCACAAAATTTTTAAAAAAATGGAGAACTGCATTTTTGATATTTTTATAAGGTTAATTAATAAGTTTTAATGCAAATTATTTATAGAATCAATAGAACTTGTTCAGATATAATTTATTAATATTCTATCATTAAAATTGACTTGGCTATATTGGGATTATTAGACTAGTTTGGTGTGCTGCTAAACAATGTCTTTTTTTTTTTTTTCACTTTACTTATTTAAGTAAATTTACTCAAAGAAATTCATAATAAATAAAATCCAATTTCTTACATTAATTAAGGAAGTCAAGTCCTGAAACAATAATTTTTGTAAAAGTATTTTGTTTTAAAATGAGTTATTTATTCATAAAAATAAGATATATATATCTTAGAAATAGTTGTTAAATAAAAATTTGATTTTTTTTATAGTGATAATAAAGTGATAAACGAGTGAATGAGAAATAGTGCAATTCATAGTTTTCCTTTGGATTTGGGTTTGATTTGTGTCTCTTTGTACTTTGTTTTTTAAGCCCAATTTTTAATCATTTACACGTTTAAATATGTCTTTTATGTGTATTTCTGTGTGTAATATGTTTTTTATGTGTATTTCGATACGTTTTTATTCCTGCAGAAACATTCGATAAACTTATATTATTTTACACCTTTGTTAACTATTTTTTAGTTTTTATACATAATTATAATTAGTTTGTAACTAAAAATAAAAAAATATCAATGAATATAATAAAAAATGAAAAATATTTCAAATTAAAATAAATATATGTTTTAGGACCAACTTAATATAAGTAATATATTAGTAATATATTTTATTTAATGTAAATGACATAATTATATATTTTTTTGAATAAGTAATTTAGTTTAAAAATTGATTTACGTTAAAAATTATTATTATTTACTTCAACGTTTATAAATTATTTCTATATATTCATCTTGATATAATAATTTTAGAAGACCATAAATTATTTATTGTTGATATAATATAAATAGGTATTTTATTTCTAAAGATAAAAGTAATAAAATATATTTTATAATTTGAGTTTTTAATTATAATATATTACATATTTTAAAACTAATATAAAATAATTATTCATAATATATTAATTTATTTTATCATCAAACATTTTTTTGCTAATAAAATAATAAATATATAATTCTAATATAAAATTATATATGATAACTTTCTTTTATATATAAAAATTAATGATTATTAAAAAATATAAAATATATTATTCATAAAGATAAAAAAATGTATGTAATTATCTTACTTCTCAAATATTAAATATCTAACTTAACAGAATTATACACCTAAAAATAATTTAATTGTTTTAATTAATGCTTTTTATTTTTTTTTTACTAAATTAATTGTAGTTTATAATAAGAATTATAAAATATTAATACAATGTCACAAATTTAGTAAGAGAAACTAAAATAAGATAGGATTACAAGGTCTTAAAAACACATTCAAGCTAATTCTTTTATATTAGTTTTAAGATTTAATTATGATACAAGTCCTAATAATATATCAATTTTATTATTTTTGTATTTTAAAACCTTTTTATCATTTCAGTTTTTAAATTTCAAATCTTAGCTAGAGAAATTAAAAGTTCAAAATTTGAGAAACCAAAATAACAAAAATAAAGAGGGAAATATGGATATATTATAGAGATATCAAAAATTTTAAGTCAAGACAAAACCTTTGAATTCTTCAAATTGAGTTGTTGACTTTGTTGAAGAAATAACTCTTCTGATATAATAATTGAACCATAGAAGGAGGGTTAAGTCAAGGGTGTTGTAACAGTCAAAAGTAAGAGTATAAATTAAAAATACATATAAGAAGGATTAAGTTTCAAGATGTCATTCAATGGTATTATGTAGCCTATTGAGAATTGTTACCATAAAATAATACAGAATTTGTTATCACCTACATCAAAGGAGGAGAAATATCCAAGTTGTTGTTTTGTTTATTTCGTTAATACTAATTATTTTCATAATAATCCAAGCAACATCTGGGTATCTCAAGTAGAGGATAGGTATACAAGTCTCATTGCAATAAATTGGATTATCCGGGTGGATATATTTGAAGTTATTTCCTCATTTTTGTTTGGATGTGGAGTAAAAAGTTGATAAAGGGCCAAAATTCAATTTCATCCCTTAATTTTTAATTTGTTCAATTTATTGAATGTGATTCCAATTTGTTTAAAACGATTCAATTATTGAAGACATTTTTGTTAAAGTCGGTAATGAGTGAGCCTAAACGAATACACTGAGACATGGTATATATATATATATATATGTATATGTAACATTTGTAGGCATTTACTGACCTGGATTTTTCATTATCATTGAAGAAGCATGAATTTAGGGTTTAGGAAAAGAATATGACGTAGGAAAAGAATGCACTGAATGTACAGATAGATTCATCAATAGAAGAACGATAACACATCACGCATTACTCACATAAGAACTGCTATCACCCCTACTCTCTTTTAAGCTGCCCTCACGAAGACCATAATTGTTTTCATCTTCGAATCTTCGAGAAAAGTAAAGGGGTATAGGTTCATTCTATTCAAGGACTGCTTTCATATTTGAGATCTTGTGAAAATCCGATTTTTAAGCTAATAATTTTATTCATACTTAAAAAGGTAAAAACTAGTTATTCACCCATCTTTAGAACTTAGGATTCTCTTTATAAAAATATCAAAATCCATTTTAGCATAAAAATAAAGGTAAAAAAAAAAAAAAAACCAATTTAAAATAAAAAAAAAAGAAAAAAAAAAAAAAACAGATGTTCGAGGTAAACACCAAATAGATCAACAAAATCTAAGATTAAAATGGAAGTGATGTGAGCCCATGTGAAGATTTGACGAAAAAATAAGAGATAGAAAATGTTTAAGCAAAGGGAGAAGGGAGTAGCACCTAGTAGGGTTCTTGGCTTTTATGAATGGAAAAGATGACATACTTAACTGCATAAAAGGGCCAAAACTCACTCCAGCAATTCTGTCACTGTACAGGTATTTCAATTGAAATTTCATGTGTATGATTCTGTGTCAAGTGATCACAAAGTCAAAACAATCTTAAAAAAAGTGTTAGAAGTGTTTCAAATGAAATTTCATGTGTATCATTCTGTGTCAAGTCATCACTCACATTAAGTCATTCTAAAAAAAGTTGAAACCAAATTGATCAAATTAAAAAAAAAAGAAAAAATTGATTTATCACCCTTTATATCAGGACAAAAAATTAAACCTATAGTTTTTCATTTGCAAAAATAGAACTGGTCTATTTTTGTGAACCGAATTAAAACCATTTGACAAACAAGTTAAGTTTGAGCTATAAAACAGATTAAGATTGAATAAAAGAACAAAACAATATGAAAAAGTAAAATCTCGGACGAATGCTAAATGTTCAGAACAATAATTTGGTTTCCTAAGTTCGAAACTATGATTGCATCTATGATAAGGGCCGTCATCAGACAATCCCTTGTTATATGAAAAACTTCAGAAACCTGGCGAGTGTTGAAGCTAATCGAGAACTACCATATATTCACATGAATATGACATATGTTTGGTTTGATAACAGCGTTAAAAGAAAGGGAACAACCATATCTCAGTGTCAACTGTTAACTCTTACCCCAGATTTCGAAGTCAGAGCAGTGTGGAAATGGAGACTTGCACAGTTAGGGAAGACAGATAGCAATGGATGCACGATCTGCCTCTGTAAAATGCATATGCATATAGAGCTCAGAGTTTCTTCAGCTTCTTCAAGACTTTGACGCTCATGCATCCAGAATTCAGACTTTAGAGACGGAATTGCAGGATAGTGAGTCATTGGCTTCTTTCGATAGGACTGTTTCGACAAATTTCTTCATAAACATTAATAAGACAAATATACGAATGAAATAAACTTCTTCATAAGCTAAAATTACTTTATATACAAATTAAAAAAAAATAAGTTACATTAGAAAATTCTATAAATTAATTTATGCATAATTTTAGCCTACTAAAAAACTCATTCAATTTTTTTCTTATTATTATTTTTCTCTCTCTCCTAGAAGTGTTTAAAGAGAAATTTGTCAGATCATTCCACAAATCCATTTCATCATTTTTATCTTCTTTTTCCCCTTCCAACTGTAGCATATGAACAGAATCCTGCCTAGTCACCATTTTATTTTCAAAAACCAGCCAAATGACACTAAGTGGAACTGGTTCTTGTTCTTAAACAATCTATCATGCCGACTCTACTCAAACCAGTTACTTGTTCAATTCACCATTTAAATTAGCTAACCTGGTCCGAGTTTTATAACAATGCACGTGTGTATATTCTTATAGTCATCAAATGAATAAGTTTCTCCAATTTCAACAACCAACAACTCATATCACATATAAAGGGTCGTAACTTGTCGTGATTTCATACACTGAAATTGTTCATCGAACAATTTAAGCAATACCGTTGAAAGGCCAAGAACAACTAGAGACTCATCGGGCAAATGAACGTGAACAGCTAGGCAATCTTGAAGGCTAAAACCTAAATTGATTTCTGCATCTATTATAGAGATAAAACGAGCATGATTCAACTACTCTAAACAGATTAGAAAAGTTAAAGTACCACTCACTCATTGGTTGCCGAGAACAAACCATCATCAAATCCTTTGCGCGACATAGTTGATCAATACTAAAATGATGTCCCGAAGAAGACAAAATCTGACTTTATGAAGATCCCAGACCCAATTGTCACTGATAAAATAATCAAAGATGAGATTAACATAATCTTTTACCAAAGGATTGGATCATATAACTGGTATTGCCAACAAGAACCTCCAAAAGAGCATTTTTAACTGTCAACTTGATCAATACAATGAAAAGTTCCATTCGAAAAATAATTATTATAACAAAACTTATGTGCAAGTGTAGCATCTCTTCCGCTATTAAATTCAAAAGTGCACAATAACAACAACGCAAGATAAAAACCCTAACCCTAGACGTAACCGCACAACACAAGAAAGCAATTAAAGTAAAGAAAGTCTCAATCGAGGTCCTTGACTATCTTAATCCCCATGCTACTAGCGGTTCCGATGATGGACTTGGAAATGGATTCCAGCGGCATGTTCTGGAGGTACGGGTCTGATTGCTTCACCTTCGCTATCTCGTACACGTGCCGAACAGACAGCGTGGACGCGGTCACGTGACCGGGGCGGCCGCTGCCGGACTCCACCCCAGCGGCCTTCTTCAGGTACCACGACACCGACGGCGACTTCACGGTGAACTCGAACGTGTTGTCCTTGTACGCCGTTATCGTCACGGCCATGGGAGTTTCAGGCTTGTACTTCTGAGTGCGCGCGTTGAAGTCCTTGCAGAACGCCATCAGGTTCAGCCGGTACTGACCCAGTGCCGGCCCCACTGGAGGAGCCGGCCGAGCCCCGCCGGCGGGCACCGTTAACCGGATCGTCGCCGCCACTGCCTTCGCGGCGCTCATAGTAGTCTGTTGCGGTGGTGATTCGGATTTTTTAGGAAATGTGAGGGTAGTTGCTGAAATGAGGTCATAAACGTCGTCACATGGGCCGGGCCCAACTCCGTTCATGGACTCGGTCCAAAATGAAAAGGTACTAATTTTTGTGGATCTCCGCTTCTTCATGCACCTCCAAATTTTCTTGAGGCACCTCCAAAACTTGAAGAAAATACCAACTTTGTCTTTAAGAAAATTATAATTTTGTCCTTCGTAAAGAAATGGTAAAACAGTTAAATTGTGAAAATGGGAGATGAGGAGTCGACGGACGGTGATGCTTCAAGGTGATGAAGTGCCTAATTGGTGTCCTTCTGCGGTAGTGTGCATCGGCGGGAGCGGAAGAATGTAGTGTGCATCGGCGGGAGCGGAAGAATGGGAGTGTGACAGCACGGTGGAGCAGCAGTGACATAACATCTTGTGAGATAAGTGCATTTAAAATGAATACGTAATTCCGCAACTCATTTAGAGGTACAAAAATGAGGTGTGGAACGTCGTTCCACAACTCTCCTTCGGATTCGAAGAATAGTTACGGAACGTGTCGTTCCACAACTCATTTGTGCACCTCCAAACGAGTTACGGAATGACGTGTTTCGCAATTCATTTCGTCACCTCTAGATGAGTAGTGAAACAACATGTTTCACAACTCATTTCGTTCGAAAAGAAACTCATCCTTAAATTGCAAACCCAACAAAATCTCGCTAAATATTCTATAAATATTTCAAATGCATACCTCAAATGCTTGTCCAGTGTGGTGTTATTAAAAGATGACGAAATGAATATGAGAAAAATAAAGTACAAAATAAAATGATGAGATCCTTGAATTGCAGCAGTGGAAGACGAAAATAACAGTTATGAAAAAAAGAATATATTATGAAATTTTAAAGTGAAAGATATAATAGTCTTCTAAATACTATATTAATGATATTTTTTTTAGAGGTGCTCTCATAAGTGTTTGGAAATGCAAGAAAAAGCACTCATTTTTGTGTTAGATATTTTTTAAAACTTTCGTACTTTCTTCTTACATCTCTATACAGATTGAAACATATATTATATATAATTTAGAATATAATTTTATATTTGAAAATGTATTTTAGGTATAGAATTTGTAATATTTTTTGTATTATATAATCTGAAATATGTTCTTGGACGTAAAATTTAAGAAAATATTTTAAATTATATAATCTAGAAATTCATTTTAAATTATGTAATTTAAAATTCTAAAAATATATTTTTAATGATGTAATCTATAAGACATTTTAGATTATCGAATATGAAAAAAACATTTAAAATTATAGGATCTAGGAATATATTCTAAAGCACAAATTTAGAAGATAAAAATGTATTCTAAATTATATTAGTCAAAAATATTTCAAATAATATAATCTAAAGTATATTTTAAATTGTGTAATGTAAATTTCATAATTCAAAATTGTAAAACATAAACATTTGAGATATTTTCAATACATTCATGGACGTGGAGGAATGGAGGAATAAATCATTACAAAAAGTAATTGTCATTTTTTGTTTTTTAGTTGTTTGCTCATAGCAGTATGATGCCAATAAGTAGTCATTTTAATCCCTCCAAAAAAATAGGTGTTTTCTGTTATTAATGTCGTCAACTTAATATCTGATATTAAAAACTATTTGAACTAGATGTATACTTGTAAAATGTACTATAATTTTAAAAATGGTGAGAAATTAAATAATAATAACGATTTTGCTGGCCTGTGCACCAAATTACAGAGTTAGACTCTAAATGCTTTTTTTAATAAATTAGAATTAAACAAATTATATTTTCATTATAATTAATGTTGATTTTAATTTATGATGTCTATCTCATAAAAAAGTCATTTTCTTGTTACTAGCCAAAATACTTCAGGATATGTATTTAGATATTTATTGTGTTAAAAAGTATATGATTTTATTACTTTTATGAGTAGTTAATATTGAGAAATAAAATTATTCAATTAAAAAATTGAACCAAGAAAATTACTTAATGGTGTATACTCTTTATATAATACTTTATATAATAGTAAAGATATTTTTTTTCCTTATATTCTTCACCACTTCATTTATCTCATAACTAACTATTTTTTCTTCTTCTTTTTTACATTTCCTTTAAAAAAACAATATTTTTTAAAAATTATTAATAACTTAAATTTTTTGAATAGACAGTTCTCCGTGACTTTTTTATTTAACATTATTTAAAAAGTCTAAAAAAATAACATTCCATTAAAAAGTAAAATTCTATTATATTGATTTTGATGTAAACTTCATGCAATAAAAAAAAATCTTAAAATATCAACTTTAATAAAAACCAAACTTAAAAAAGTATTATATTAACATTATTTAAAAAATAAAGTTATGATGAAATATTTTATCAATATTTTAATAATTTATAACATTTTAAAAATATTATATATATATATATATATATATATATATATATATATATATATATATATATATATATATATATATATATAACTTGAAACACTTTAATAATATTACAGAAAAAGATATAATGAGTGGTTTGACCTTATTCACCGGTAACAAAAGAACTACATACATATAGTATCCATACTATGTTAACTAAAATATAAAATCTGATAAATTATATACATAGTGATATTCATAATAAAAAATCATATTATTGTATTATAATTTTAAAAATCCTTGTTATCAAATATTTAAAATAGTGAATATCATTAAAATGAACTATTTGATAAACCGTTTCACCATAAATTTATTTTTAAACTATTATTATAACGTATATATATATATATATATATATATATATATATATATATATATATATATATATTAAATTTGACATTTTAGTATATTTTTTTCTCACTTCGTAAAGCTTGGAGGAAAATCATTATAATAGAAATTTACTTTTCAAAATAAAAAATAATTACAATTAATGTGTTTGAAAAATTAAGTTATTGGTAATTTTAAAGAATTATTGTGTTATTTTATTTGACGAAAAAGATGAAAAATAAATAGAAGAATCCCACTGATAATATGATAAATAATTTGTCCCAAATATTTTTTTTTCTAACTTATATTCATAAGTACATATGATAGATTATTAAGATATTATGTTTAATATTTGAATGAAATAGCTGTTATTTTATCGGTGTATATAAAATTTTGATAGGAAAATGTTTAACAAAACAAAATATTATTTAAAAGAAATAAAATAGAATAGTCATTTTTATATTTTATGTTTTAAATTTTATTATTGTTAGAATTGTAAAATACTTACAGATATTTAAATCATTATTGTCAAGGATAAAAGGATATTTGTAAAAATTATTATTGTCAAAATAATAAGATATTGATGTGACAGTATTTTTAAGTTTGATTTTCTCTACGTTAGTTTCAAAATGTACAATCTCGTGCCAAATTGTGAATGTGTAATCCTGAATCGATAAGTTTTCGTCTTCACCTAAAATTATATCATTTTATATTAATTCTCATAGGCCTAATATAAATTAAATACTAATTTTAATATTTTATGTTTAAAATCTCATTAAAGATGTAAATATAATATAACCATCTTCATTTGTTATTCTTACTTTGTTACAAAAGCATTGCAATCCCTTATTATTTCATATTATATTTTAATTTCATTAATAATCAAGAAAATAAATAAAAGTGTTAGGAAAATAAATATTGAATTATATAAAAGTAGAAAAATACAACTATTTATCATGATTTAAGATTATATAAAACTTTTGACAACAATATATATTCAACAAAGATGAGATGAGGGTAAGTACGCCTCTTTGTTGTTTTATTTTGTATATTTTCAATATGGTAATTTTTTTAAAAGAAAACTTTGATGCTTCTTATTAATTATTTTGTAACAGTCATTAAAAAATATTTAATGTATATATATAAGAATTTAATGCTTCCCTTATTTTAATAATTTAAAACATTTAATATTTAAGACAATTCATTTAATACTCTGATGTCATGTATTTAATATATTTAACATAATGCATTTAATACAGGTTGAAAGAAACAGTTAACACCATTATTATTTATTTATTAGCAATTTAAATTATCAATAAAAAAATATATAGCAGGTCTCAATAATTAAATATTTTTTAATGAGTTTTGTGGCAGTGGATGACTAATGTAAAAGTTTTACGGTACAATTAATTAGAAATATTAAAATAAAAGTAAATAATGTTATATTATATTTTGAAGCAACGTTACTAACATATATGATATGTTAATCAAGAATAAAATATATTTCAGTTAAATTATATTTTTAATTATTATTTTAAGTGACAGGTATCCATGATCAACTATTTTTTATTTATTTTTCCGTATAAAAAGTTTTAAAACCTTAACAAAATCTTGCTGTTAACTTTGACCAATTATATTTTTACAGTATTATCCTTTCAACTACAATTTAGAACATATTTTTTTTTTCAATTTATTCTTTTATCTCTTTGCATTATACATCATCTCATTCTACTTCTTTCCCTTTCTCATGGAAAAATATTAAAAAAATCACTGTTAAAAGTGGATAAAATCATGGAATTTGATTAAAATAAATAGCTGATGTAAAAACGAAATTTTACGGTCTGATCTAATTGAACACAAAAAGTCAATGTAATATTTTAAAGAGGAAGGTTAATAATGTTTTTTAATATTTATTATTTATTAAAACTTCAAAATTGTAGTAAGTATGTTTTCTAAATTTGTTACAGTTTAAGAAAAGTTATTAAGAAATCTTGGATTGATGTTTCTTAATTAACTATCACATGACATGTAATTAAGTGTAGAAAAAAACTCAAATAAAGGTCAAATATATATATTTATTGAGACTATAAAAGTTTTAAGCTATATTAAAGATTAATAAATGGAACAGTTTCCTTGCATTTAATAAAATAATTATGAAGTTTCCTATTTTACTATCTTTTATTCTACTTTATGATAAAACTGTAAGTGTAAATTAATTAAAGATAAAATAAAAGTAAGGGTAGATAAAATTATAATCATATTTTCTTGATTTTGAGAAAAACAATATTTTTTATTCAGCAAAACAATATCAGAGAGAATGACGCTTGTATTTCTATTTTTAATTTTAGAAAAATAAACATAGGACAAATTTAGTTTCACTTGATTGGTATGCACCGTCACTATAGATAACTGTTAATTTATTTTAATATTAATATTTCCGAGTAATTCCAATCTTCACCATCATTCACTAAATTATTAATTGTTCATTTTCTTAAGAAAATATTCAAAATTTGAATATTGTAGATGGAAAAATATAATTTAAATTTGTTACTAATTTTAACTAGTCAGATTCCTAACAAAGATTAGTTCTAGATAAAATTGGTGATATTCTATATCAATAAAACACATATCGAAAAATTATGAATTGTATCAATTCTATTACATTATTATTATTAGTATCAGTAAATATAGATATTGTCATAATTGAATTACATATTTTCTATAATAATTAAAAATGTAATATAACTATTATAATAAATATAAATTATTACATGCTTTTATTAACTGTTATAAATAAATTATTTTTATTTTTTAATTCTAAATAATATTAAAGACAAAAGAAAAAGAAAAATATAAAGTGTGTAGATCAAGAAAATATCTTTATATATTATTATTATTATTATTATTTGTTATTATTTTGTATAGTGTAATTCCGAACCTCCTAGGAATGAATATCGTCTATAAATAGAGAAAACGCAGCGAAGTTCTTCTCGCTGCAGCTGTTGGCTCTTTCTCTTTCTCTCTCTCTTCGAACACACAGCGCGTGAAAACAGAGTCTCTGCATTGTATTGTAACCTTAGAGAGAAGGAAGAAGATGTCAGACGCGTTCTGCAGCGACTGCAAGAAGCAGACGGAGGTTGTCTTCGACCACTCCGCCGGCGACACCGTCTGCTCCGAGTGCGGTCTCGTCCTCGAGTCCCACTCCATCGACGAGACCTCCGAGTGGCGAACCTTCGCCAACGAGTCCGGCGACAACGACCCCAACCGTGTCGGCGGCCCCTCAAACCCTCTCCTCACCGACGGCGGCCTCTCCACCGTCATCGCCAAGCCCAACGGCTCTGGCGGCGAGTTTCTCTCCTCCTCCCTTGGCCGCTGGCAGAACCGTGGCTCCAACCCCGATCGCGCCCTCATCCTCGCTTTCAAGACCATCGCCACCATGTCCGACAGGTCACTTCCTAGGGTTCCAATTCAGATCCCCATCTTATACTATACTTTTCACTTTTAACCTCACCCAGAAAATCAATTGAATGAATAAATAAATGAATCCAGAACGTGAACTTTCGTATCAGTGTTTCCGGGGATTTGTATCAAGCGAGTCATGATCCTTGCTTCCTTATGAGGACTAATGCCGCTTTATATTTTATTGAATTTTTTTAAAACGATTACCTTTTACTGGCTTCGTTTGAGTTTTATCGTGAAATGTGATTTATGTAATGTTTATGATTGAGGGATTGGCTGATGTGGTTGATGATTTTGCAGGTTGGGACTGGTTGCGACTATCAAGGTATGTTGTGTTCTTGTTTCCGACAGTTTTTTTTTTTTTTCTTTTGAATTTTGGGTTATTACGAGATTTTCGAAACTGCGTATATGTTTGTGTCTAGTGGCCTGTTTGGATACGAAAGTGGAAGTGTTTTTGAGAGCTTTTGGGAGCTTCTCTGTTATAGAAAGCTCTGTATTTTTAGCAAAGAAGGGCTCAAAAGCACTTTCAACTTGCATCCAAATAGGCCTTGATGCATATATGGTTGTTATTGTGAGTGAGGTTTGAACCACGAGTGCAGAGCTTGTTGAATTTGTGTTAAGAGCGTCTTGAACTAAATCAAGTAGGTTATTCTTTGGAATTGTGTCCATGTAAATACTAATTGAGCAAGGTTATTTTGATAAGATTTGCCCTGATGTTTAGTGAAGTAAGCGAAAAGGAGATGACAGGAGAGTCATGAAACTGTGTATGTTTGCATCCACTGCATGATTGTTGTGATTGGGATTGTGGTTTGGTTCTTGATTGGAAAATTTACTGAAAATTTAGTGTACCCTAATTGTGTAGATTTTTGTTGAGTTACATGGTATTCGATTACATTTTATTTGGAACTTCTGTAATTCCTGCAGATATTGTGATTATTGTAGTATAATGTTGTTTAGAGCATCAAAAGGTTCAGTACCTAATAGCTGGTTTAGGCTCTGCCCCTTTATTGAGATTGATGGCTTTGGAACTTTGGAAAGACTTTTTGTCAGACAAGGCATGTTTTAATTAGTAGAGATTAGAATCCAAATACGTGGGATTGGGATCAATACCTCCCCCTCTCCAAAAACCAAATGCATGGAACCTGTAGAGCGGAAGGGCTAACTTTATATTTAAACCTAAATTTTATTTACTCTGCATTCTTCTCTTCGTAGTGTTAGTACTCAGTGAGGTGTGTAATTTCTTGTGCACTTTGTTAATGACACTAATCTTATAGTTGAACCAAAATTTTTTTCTACTCTGAAAATTAATCTTGTGCTGTTAAAGTATACGGCAAATTGTTTTTTTTTTTTTTTCTTTTTTTTT
>Ga0209700_100060_pt1 | contig 147264 bp, 83 predicted proteins | sample SiratroredBW_FD_187528 | JGI IMG/M metagenome (GOLD analysis project Ga0209700, IMG submission 187528) | Root nodule microbial communities of legume samples collected from California, USA - Siratro red BW (SPAdes) (version 2) | ecosystem: Host-associated > Plants > Roots > Nodule | place: USA... | reverse complement strand
TTTTATTTAACTTTTATCATTATTATTATTTCAAGAATACTTAAACTAATAAATATATTTTTATGTTATTATTGATTTTTATTTCTTTTTATTTTTATCATTATGCTTTAATTTAAAAGATTACCCAGACAAAATCGGGTGTTGACAGTAGGTTTGCATTTTTTTTACAATAAATTAAAATTAAAATTAATGTAAAACTTTAATTGAAATGAAAATTACAATATATTTTTTCCTTTATTCATGTTAAGTTAAACTCTATTCTCTCTCTTATCCCTCCCTAATCAATAAATAAAAGAAAGTTAGGGCATCTTTAATATTTATAAACCTTTGAAGTTAACTTATAAAAAATCAAGGTTTTTAGTCACGAAAACCTAACCAAAACTCATATTTGTGTGATTGTTATTTAAAAATAAATGTTTGGGATATTATGAAAAACTTTAGACGATTGATATGGTGTATGAGGGTGGATTTGAAAAAATTTGAGTGTATTATGTGTGGATGATAAAATTGTTTGAATTAATGGATAGATGATAAGATTTGAAGGGATTTCAGAAAATGGTTTGTGAAAGTTTGAGAACGATTTGATAGATGTTATAATTTTTTTATTTTTTTAATTGATATATTTGTGAGATTACTAATTGACTCAAGTGTATGTCAATGTCACAGTATCTTATAAGGGATATTTCGTAATTTTCAGTTACATTCTTGCAAATCTCTTTAGATAAAAAAGGATCGTAACTCTCAAATCATCTTAAATTCATCATTACAAATCAGTTCAACCAAATACTTGATCCACATATATCTATCTTCATGAAGAGGTGAAACTACTTAAATTAGTTTAACTAAACACACTAAACTCTATTTTATTAACCCACTTAATTACTGGGTTGAAAAATTTTAGCTCCCATAATTTTTACATAATTTTTACGTAGAGTGTTAACTTTAAGGTGAAAACACTGAAAAAAAAAAAAGTGAGAAAGGTGATGAACCTAAAAGTTACTTCATGTTTTACCTTCTAATAATTATGAAAATGTATAATAAAAAAAGATATTTATTGGTCCATGATAACACGAAAATTATCAAATTGCTATATTAATATATTAATGTTTCATATTTATTTCTTTTTTCCAAATTTATCAAAAGAAATAAGTTGTTTTATTTTATTTCAAACTCAAATTGAAACACAAAAAGAAGTGGTTATTAGTTACAAAGTCACGCTTAATACTCCGTTGAGAAAAAAGATAAAAGATATGTAATTTTAAAATTAAGATAATAAAATTGAAAATCTTGTAAAAAAATTATAAAAATTAAAAGTAGTAATGAAATTTAAGAAATTAAAAATTTATTAAAATAGTAAATTTTAATAATAGAATTGTAATTTAAAATATAATATATATTTTATCCTCAATTCATCATGACATTATTAATACTTCAAGAAATGATAAAAATGTCAAATATGTATAGTTTTAAAATTAAGATAGTACTTTTCGAAAAGTTTAATGAAATAGTAAAAGTGTAAAAATTTATTAATCTTTCCTTATTCACAAAACATATTAATTATTCGATTTGTGAGTATTGGCAGTGTGATCAGAAGAATGTGTCTTTTTGTTAAACATGAACCACGCTTCATTTCCACACTCCTTTCTCATCCTCACCCTCATCAGGTACAGCTACCTCAATTTTCAGCCACATTCCACACTCTTTTCTTAATTTTCGTACCAAAGTTGTGATCTTTTTCATTTTCTGCTATCTGGGTATGTCTCTAGTTTGCGTTTGAGGCCTTCCCGAGGAGGAGGGTGGACACCCTTTTCATGCCATTCTACTTTCCAGAATTGAAGAACAATTCCCGTTTGTGCCTCACCATCAATGGAAGAAGGCTTTGTTCAAGTTACAGCAATGAGAGTGTAAGTAATGCAACTTGTTATTGTTGATTTTATTGTGTATTTTGATTCAATGTGTGTCATGTTTATTGCCAACCAATTGAAACCCGTGTTGTGAGATGTTAGTTAACCTTGAACAGACTTGTAAAAAAAGGATTTAGAAGGGTAAAGTAAATAATTGTTGAAGATCTCACTTAGAGTAAATATAAGGCCAATTCATACTTAGAGTAGATATAAGGCATATAAGGCCAGTTGATAGAATAGTATAAGAATCATTTAGAATTTTTCTGAATGAGATTTGATGGCATATTGTGTCATCCAATCTGGCCGTTATTGGACCATTCTTAAATATCTAATCCTAATAATGAGTTGGAAAGCCTCGACAATATGTATCTTCTATCTGCTCTATGGCTTTTATGTAACCAACTTGCACATTCCCTCTATTCGGACCTGAGCCCTTTCTATCTGGTTACTATCATTGCCACCCTCTTGAATTACAGCCTTGAGAAGGCTGGATGTAAGGTCTATCAGCCTTGTAAAGTGATTCTAGCTTGCATTGGATTGACATTTTACTACAACCAAATGCTTGTGATATTTCATGGAATCTTCTTTTTGCACCTTTTCTTGACACTTCTTCCACACTACTTTTACAATTCATAATTTATCTGTTTCTTTTACTTGTTCCTTTGTGTGCTTATATTTTTACTAATTGGACTGTTGTGTTATCTGTCATTGGTTTAAGGTCAGACCCCAGAGCTATCAGATGCATACAACCATGAAGGTATATATATTGTATTTACAAAATTATGTAGTAAGGTATGTAGATTTATTTGAACGAACTTCCATTGCATATGGACCAAGTTTCTGTTGCCTATCTGGTTGAACATGCATAGGAATTAGAAAGAGAAGAGTTAAATTATGCTCATAAGGCAAAAGTAGTCAGGTAGATCATTATATTAGTTTATGGATGTCAATTTTGTTTAGCTCTTACATTGAATTTTAAGTATCATAATTACCAATGGCAACATATTTTCAGATTCATCACAAAGCGCAGAGAATAAGAAGGGAAAGTCAATGACTAGCAATGAGTACGTACAACTTGCCCTGCAATTTTAGGTGGATTTTCTTGCATTGAAATAATCGTAACCCATACCTATTTAATATGGCAGGATCCTGAAGAAACTGAGGAGATATGGAGTTTCTGGAATCCTATCCTATGGACTTTTGAACACTGCATATTATCTCACAACATTTCTTTTTGTGTGGTATGTGAACATATGTGTCTCTTAGCATGTTTTCTTGGAGAACTAGCTTGTATAAGAAAGAAACTATAAATTTGTATTGAGAGTTCTTCACATCTTCCTTCTTCTCTATGTTCTCTTGGCAAGGACTGTTACGTGGAAAGTTGGAATTGCTCTACCCTTTATAACTATTTGATAGTATACCTAGTCACTTCTAGTCTGCAGCTAGAAATAACATGCTTTATGTTTGTTAGGTTTTACATTGCTCCAGCACCTGCAAAGATGGGTTATGCTGCAGCTGTAAAAAGGTAAGTACATATTACTGTCATTTCTCCTATTGTTTGTCCATTATGGTTTGTTGATATGACGTTTAACATATTCACAGTGTTGTGTAGATTTCTCAAAGTGATGGCCATGGTGTGGGCTGGTAGTCAAGTCACTAAACTTATAAGAGCAGGAGGGTGAGCTGCCTGAACCCTTTCACATTGTTGCTTGTGTAATGCATGCAGATATGTTCCTATCTCCTTCCCCAGCTAAGCCTAAAACTTTGTAAATATAGTTAGAAACCATGTTATGTTCCTATTCCATCCATAGATTGTAACTTTGTGATGAAGTTTGAGCTGTAAGGATGACATTTGGCATTTAGCTTGTAAACATTGTCATGGCTTTGAATCCAGAAGCAATCTCTTTGCATGTACAGGGGTAAGACATGTGTAGAATGACCCTTTGCATGCCTTTGCATAGCGAGAAACCATTTGGTGCTAGGGTAGGTTAGTTTTCCTTTTAATTTCTTTTAGAGAATATGGATACAAGACTTCTGGAAAGAAATTAATATCAATTATATTATTTTTTGTCTTTATGACAGAATCAATTATGCTATTTTGTCTTTTATGACAAATTCAGAGTATAATATTTTTATTTATTTTCTCTCTGTTTAACTAGACCTAGAATAGGTAGACCTAGAATAGGTACACTGTTTGTATATATTCAGTTTTTTACTTTTGTTCTCAATGAAATAATAGAAAGATTATTTTTATTCTTATATCTTTTGTACATCTCTTCATTTCATAATAATTTCTGTGCTTCTTAGGGATCGGAGTTTTTGAAAATGTTTATGTACTATGCTAGATTGTTCTGTCATTGTTTGGTTTATTGTTTACATGTATGATCTATCAGTCATGTAAACTAGGCAAATCCCTTTTGTGAATTGGAATACATGAACATGTGAGGTTAGCACATGACAACCATTTCAAACAATATGCAGAGCATTGGCACTAGCACCTTTTGTTGACAGAGGATTGTCCTGGTTTACTGATAAGTTCAAGTTTGGATCACAAGGGAAGGTAAGTTTGAATTGAATAATACCATTTTTTCTTCAAATTATTGTATCATTCTTGTTGTTTGTTGTGAGTTATTTGGTTTGACATGTGCAGGCTTTCATGGCTATAGTGGGATTCTGTCTTGCATTGGCCATCATTGTATTTTTGGTCATCACACTGCTTTGGGCTTGAAGCTCCTTTCTGCCTTCTTATAGAGAGAACATTCAAATTCATTGCCATATAATAATGGTTTTGCTCTAAAATACACTATTATTGAAATTTTAGCTTGTTATATATGACAATGTCTCACAAAATTGCACCTTTTTTCATGTTTGTGTTACTTTATGTTGGTTTGGTTTTAGAAAGACTAAATATTTGCAAAAACTAAAAATATGTGCAAGTGGATTGTACCTGATCCAAAAACTCTTCCAACCTAACTAACTAGATTTTTGTGGATTGGGTTTGATCATTGGGGTACTTGGATTTTTCTAGTGCAATAACTATAACTACCAATTATCATATAAATTTATAAATGTGTTATAAATATAGCCAACAGGTAGAACTGTTGAATGTATTTATTTTAAAGTATTTTATTTTGGTGATAATTTTTTTTAAGATGATGATGATCCAATTCAGCTTAATTCAATTATAATTGAATTGCTAAGTAAAAAAATGAAAATCAACTTCATCTAATTTAACTAAATTTAGTTTATATATATTTAAAATCATATTAAATTTGACTCATCTATGACAACTTACTCCTAATGAAGAGAGTTGTGAATTGCAAGAAACATTTAGTTTTTGGATTCAAGTAAAAATAAATAAAAGGCTAGAATTGTTTAGAGACATTAAGAAGAAGAGTAATAAATTATATAAAATTATTTGTAATTTATGGGATGAGAATAGCTTCTTTATAATTGCCCTTAGTAGTACTTGATACCAAGTCTCGTAGATAAACTTCTTTGAAAATGGTTATAGAAGAACAAAATTTGAAGAAGAAAGAAAGCAAAACAAAGTTTTATAAAATTAAAATTTTCTCGAACATAAACTAAAAATATTTGTTTAGATAAGTTAGTACGCGCAAACATTTATAAATTCACTTATAAATAAGTTAATTAGCATTTCAAAAGGTTTATTATTTTAATATTTTTTCTATAAGCTTTTTAAGAAAAAATTAATACACGTAATCTTTACTATTTTACAAACGACACTTTTAGACTAACTTTCTCTTTCACTCAAATTTCATGAGAAGTCTTGAATTTCGAGTAGTTTACTAAATTTAAAAATATGTACAGTTGATTTTACTAGGAGACTTAGTAGGATGATTTTAAAATAACAAAGTAAAAAACACGGAAGGTACACTGAAAATTTCTTAAAACATAAATATATAACCTCAAGATTACGTATTCTAATTAAAATCACATTTTTTCAACATTATCAATATAATAATTTTTAAACCATCCTTACTACAAATTACTTCCCATGGTTTATATATAAAAATAACACTACCAATTAATGTGAACAATTGAAAAAACAAGTTACAACATTTCTTTCTGAAATATACCCTATAATTTTGAATCACTAAAATAATATATTTAAACTAAGCATAATTTTAATATATTTAATTTTTATACAAAACTATCAAAGTTCATTCTTTGGATAACCAAAATCATATACTTAAACTAAGCATAACTTTAACATGTATAATCTGCTTATGTTTCTTGTAGTTTTATATAGATTTGTGCTTCATAAGTTTGGATAAATACAGGTAAAGTGTCCTAGAGAATGAGTATAAGATACAGATACATAAATCAAATTGAAGTAACAGGCATCAAAGATTGTAATCTTACAATGTTGAAGCAAAATTTGTCCAAAATCATATATTTTTTCAGAAATGAAAGGCCAAAGGTTAGTATTTTAGAATCAAACTCAAGGGCTGACAGCAGTATCACTGTGATCATCTAAACTTTCCACCAATCTCCTTTTGGCAGATTTGGTTCTATAACACCACACCTCAAAAGCCTCACTCAAATCAGGGTATCCAATTTCCCTACTTCTGATCCAATCTGCCAAAATGTCTGCTTGATCATTTGATGGCAAAGTCAATATCAGTGACACAATTGCTCCCTCAATGGCCTGCCACAAATCCTCATTCATCTTGTAAGGAAAACCACTCTCCTCAACACCTTTTGAATCCAACAAGGGCTTCATCTTCCTGACATATGGAAACCATGTCTTCAGCAATTGCACTCTACATGGAGCTGGAACAATCACACTACCATAACCAACTGCTTCCAAAACTTTACATGCTACTTCTATCAGTTTCACTTTCAGCCCCCACATCACATGATCAAGCTTCTTGTCTTCAATGATCCCCAAAATTTTACCTGAGATTGCAGCCCAGTTGGAAACAAAATTCTTCATCAAATCCATCTTTGGGAGCACATTACACATCCATTCAAGATCAGACACCCTTTTCATTATCCTACTATACACACCCTCAGGCTCAAGGGAAGTGTCCAAAAGCAAGGAACACAGATCCGTTTCAAATGAATGAATGATATTGTACACTCCCATTGTTACTGCTGATTGTACTTCACCATCTGAGATGATGATTGTAGTATCTCCATCTTCTCCCAGCATGAAGTCAATTTGCTCTTGAGCAGAGATTCTTAGCTCATCTCCAAATGGTAAACACGGTCCCTCAATCGACACCGCAAAGCGAACAGCTGAAACAAATATATCTTTTGTAGAGCTTAGATCTCCAGGTTTGATGTTAGGTACTTTTGACATGGCCATTTAACTGTTTCAATACTACAGTAAAAGTTTGTAATTCCCTGTGTTCATTCAGAAATTACCTCCATGTTTGGAAAATACACGCTCTAACAACAAAGAGCGATTTTTACCTATTGATTATGCTCATTGCAACAAAATAGCCTTAATTGGGAACAGCATGACCACAGTCTGAGTCTCAAGTGCATGTCAGAGTTGGAAACATAACGTAGACCCGTGGAATGGAATGATCTATACGAAGTCTACTTTCATTTGTCAGTGAAATACTTGCAGGAGCACTCAAATTCTCAGGCACACTAATCTTTCACCAGTAGTATACTAGTATCATGGCCAAGCTTGCAATGAAGATTTAACTGGAAATATTCATGTACAAGACGAATCACCCTTCAAGCAACAGAATAATTTAAGCCTCTAATCAGCATGACACAGAGAATTATAAACCAGCCATAAATTCCAGAAGGGTGCACATGCATTTTTCAAGCACAAGAAAAACCAGCAAATTGACATAAAACATAACAAATAGTCTAACAAATATAGCTCACCAAAATAAAGGTATTTAAATTAACCAAAGTTCAAGAAACACAATCACATCACAAGAAAGTACAGGGGAACACATGCACAGTCTCTAACATCCATTTTCTCCTATCAGTATCACTCACTTCTCATATTCTTTAACTCTGAAATGAACTAAACCCGTACTCCTACTGCTAGTCATTAATCAATTGAACATGATCACTCCTTTTTCAAAACTCATTTTGGACACATTCAAAATTTTTCAATTGAACAGTTTATCAAACAACACAAACAAACTAGACTATGAATACACTTGCCTTCACACAAGCATAACCATTACATGACTGGTTGGAAGCACAATAACATCATCAAGTTGAATTGGAGCCTATGGTTATTGCGTGCAGTCACATAATAATGCTTATTTCATGAGAAGAGATGTTATAGAAAGCAAAAAACACAAAAAAAAAAAATAAAAAATATTACCACAAATAACAAGCTTTAAAACTAAAACCAGCATAAATAATAATAATAATAATAAAAAAAAACTGACCTCTCTGAAACATATTACCAGCACCCATGACTTTTTTTTTCTTTTGTCAAGGTATCAAAGAATATTTCAAGTGGAACATAGACAACTACGAAGACCATTGAAAATATGAATCGTCAAAGTCAAATAAATCCTAAAGATATGAAAAATTCAAGCTAGGAGAACAGATATAAACAACCCCACATTCACACAAAAAGCAACAAATACAGAAAGAAGCAACAAAAAAGAAAAGAAGAGAAAAAAAGAAAAACAACATAAAGTAAAATAAATACACAAATAAAAAGAGAAAGTAATCAATTTGCGACTTGCAAAAGCTACAGTATTTTAATCAAACAAAAACTGGTTATCTTTGTGCTAAAAGAGTGTTTTTTAACGGATCAAAAAGCAGAGATTTTGACTTCATGACACACACATAACCATGTGACAGCAACTAGAAAGAAAAAAAGACAAGAAATTTACCTTACAATCCGAAAAACAGAGGAGAAAGAGTGCATGATTTCATCTTGTTCCTATCCTCACATATCACCATAAGCTTCATGCCAGAAAATAAAAACCCTAACAATACCGTGTCGTTTAACTCCAAGCTTTTATCATACTGAGATGCACTAAATGCTGTTTAATAATGACATGATTTAAAGATCTATAATATTATAACTAAAATTTATAAGTTGGATTTTAATGAATTTATATTACAAGAAAATTTTAAGGATGAATTTTTATTTTTCAAAATTACAAGAAAGAATTGCAGAATAAAAATTTGCAAGGGTGAATGAAAATTAAAAAAGGGTTTGTATAAAAGATAATCTCAATACAAAAGTTTCTATTTTCTAATAATTAGTTATTAATTCAATTGAAAATTTATAATAATAATGTTTTTCACGGAGAAAGTCAAGTCACATGCATGAATATCTATACAACGAATATAGAAGAGATGAAGTGTAATTCCGACAGTTAACATAAAAGAAATCTTCTTATAATATCTTTGGATAAAGATTTTTTTAAACAATTTATTTTTATATAAAAATTTAAATATTTTATAAAAACATGTGTTGTTTGAATGAAAAGTTTAAAATAAATTAAAATTCTAAATATTAAACAATTTTATTATTTAAAATAATTTCAAATTTTACAATTTTAGTAGATATGAATTTTGGAGGATTATGTTTAGTCTTTCTTTTTGTAAGTTTGTTCCTTAAGTGGATTTTGATATTCTCTCCCTACGATTTTTTATTTTTTTTTTTTACTTGTAATGTTATTTTAAGTATGCAATTTAATATAAATTGGTTTGCCAACCTAATTGAAGTTATAAAGTTATATAGTAATAATATCTTTACATACTTATGTTTTATAAAAAGAATTTCACTTAAAAAATAAAATAAAAATTAAATTTTTTATATGTATCTGTTAATATTTTTAACTTTGAACTTTAATGAAAATATTGTCTGATTGAATCTCGATCAAAATTTTGCTTATCTATAAACACAACATTTTAAAATTAAAGAAATTTATTTATATGATAAAAGTTTAGTTTTAAGAAATCCATATCTATAATACACACATTAAAATATTTTATTTATTTATAAAAAAATTCATGTAAGCATTTATTCCCAACTTAAAAATTACTTATTTTAATCTTTCCAGAGGCATATTTTTTTGGTATTTTAATCAGTAATTTTTAAAACTGTAAGGATTAAAACAAATTAATACAAATTATTAAACCAAAATTAAAAACACAAAAACCAAACAAGTAATTAAATATATCATTAATGATGGAAGAGTCTATCTATTTATAAATATATTAACCTTCATGACTTGTATAAGTTTTGATATCTATATTTTTTTTCAAGTATACTTAATTTGTTGACATTATTATTATGTTTAGATAATAGTCACTTCAATAATTTAAGGGGAAATATTGAATATGGATAACTTGGTAACCCTTGAACCTAAGAAAATGACAAAGTACTCTTGCTCAATTGTGCTATTATTAGTTGACATAAACTCCTTTAACTTTTCATTTCTATGGATAAAAAAAACACAGTGAAAATGCTAAAAATACAGAGAGGAAATTGGTGTAACAAAGAGGGAAAACAATTCTAAAGAATCTTGTTATTGTGATTATCCCTCTGGGATTTCATTGCAACCTCCTCTTTGTACCTCAAGATGTATGTTAGTGGAAAGATCTTCCATCAAAATCAAGTTGTATTTGTTCAATGTTGTCTTTTGGCAACCTCTTCAAGATAGCAAGACCTGGTGAAAAAATTGAAAATAGAATCAGCAAATTTAGTGGCAAAAATAGTAGTTTAAATTAAAGCAACAAGTAAACTCAACTATAATCTCCAAATATAGTACAAGGACTATTAGTTGCAGAAACATTATTGCTTTCACTTAATATTACTTCAGTTATTGTATTTTATGATTACAGCATCAATTTTGTATTGGTTTGATGGAAACATTGTGGTACCAACAAATACTTTTACTTGTGTGTGAAAAAGAAAATTTATCTTTGTTGAATGGTATGATCTTGTTTGTACAAACTTTTTACTTAGTACTTAGAAGAGAAGAAAGTAAAAAACAAAATGAATCAAAATTCTTACACTAGTTAAAATTAACCTATGCAGGGGAGAAATTTCATACAGTTAAAAGGAAAGGTTGTACAAAATGTAAAAGTGAATAAATTGATTTTAACTTAGCAAGAAGTTTGGTTCATTTTAGCTTCTACAGAAGTAGAAGTACTCACTGAAAAGTTTATCCAATCAAGCCTTATAAGCTATTGATTCCAACTAAAATGTTGAAAAGAGAAATGACATATCATGCATGTTTGCATGTGAGCCTTTCAGAATGTTATTTTTCATATCATCCTAATGTTTACCTTCAATAACTTTGTAGAGAGTAGACCACCATCTATCTGCTGGAATATGGTATTTACACAGTGCCTCTTCTATGGCTTCATCATGCTTCCCCACCAGAACTTCTTGAAGTGTTGTAACTGCATCCTTTGTTTTATCAAGGATATCTTCATTGTCTTCACCACTTGGTTTTTGAAGCAGATGGTGTAATGAAGAAAGGGTAGCAGCTATGGCAAACTGTGTAGCAGCAGTCCAGTGAGTAGAAGCTAATTGTCTCGTATGGTTTTCTAACTCCTTGTTATATTCATTATTGTTCTCTGTTCTTCCAAATACTAGGCTACATAGATACTGAGCATTTGCTTCACCAGTGCTTTGAACCATCTTGTAGAAAGCAGTTCCTTCATTTTGTAGGAGTTCCTCTGGTGAACTGTATTCAAGAACCTGGAAAGAATCAAGGAAGATGAATCTTAATATTCAATCATCTTTATTGACTTGCACAATGTGAAAAAAAAAGAGTCCCCCAAATCTGCTAGGAGCAAATATGATATAAGCACAGTAAATTCCTTGGATTCAAAGTCAAGGATTCCTCCAAAAAGAGCAAAGAACCTGATAATTCTCTTCTCTTTATTCATTACAATTCATGGTTTATATAGTAGATGAATTACTACAGCAGTGACAAAATACAATAACAAAATGTCTAGGTGGCAATATAAGAAAATGCAAAACACAATATCAGAATGCAAAAACAACATTCCTCCTATCAAAATATGGCATATGAATGGTACAACCATACATGGATGACTAAGAATTTGAACAACTCACATGACTTAGGTCTCTTAATTTTATGATTCATGATAAGATCTAATGATCAATATTTATTCCTCTCACTCTCATCAAATAAGTTTTCCCACTTGAGCTCAAATACATTTCCTATAAATGCAAGCTTTATTTCTTAATTGAGAGACTCATTTCCAAGTTGGTTCTTATACTAAAAGGTTTTCAATCCAATTAGTACATACACTGTTCTTCTAGTTCTTATAGAATCAGAATACTTGCTGCATAAAAATTCAATATTTGTTAGACATGGTACTTGGTCATACCCGGCCAGAATCAAGCAGCAGAATCCGATTGCAGTCAATGATTGTATTTAGTCTATGTGCAATGATGAGCATTGTACAGGACTGAAATTCCTGTCTGATAGTTTTCTGTATTAGGGCATCAGTTCTAACATCTACAGCAGCAGTAGCTTCATCCAGGACAAGAACCTTCGATCTTCGAAGCAGTGCTCTACCTAGACTCAGCAGTTGCCTCTGTCCAACACTGAAATTATCTCCTCCCTCTGAAACCTTCATTCAGTGCAAAAGATTACATTGTCATATTTCATCTTCTCAGTTGATAATTCAAAAAATGTCTCCAGGAAAAAACCAATCATATAAAGGTATTAATAAGATTATGCCACAATCTTGTACCTACCTGAGCATCTAGACCAAATGGATTTCTTCTTATTACGTCCTTCAGATGTGCCCTTTCTAAAGCCTCCCATAGATCAGCATCATTGTGCTCATTAAATGGATCAAGATTGAAACGAACAGTCCCTTAGAGAAAGGAAGAAGAGTTTTAGAATGGGAAAGTTTTACTGAAGCTAACAAACCATGTTTATTCACATCTAAATGGGAATTTAAAATTATGCAATATTAATAATAATGTCTTAATTCGTGTATTCTCATATGGTTAAGAACACTGACTGACAGTTTTCTAATGCAAACATTCTTCACATTTCAATTATAATTCACTGATGATTAACATGCAGGTCTCAAAATAAACAATTCCTGATTTCCAGTTTTTTTTTCATGGTTATGAAAAAATAAAAATAAAGATATCAATAACAAAGTTTATTTTGGTCCACTTGTAGTTTTTAAACTATCATCCAATCATTTATTGCGACATTATCATGATAATTTGATTATCAGAACCACTTATAAAGTCTTTTTTTTTTTTTTCCAATAATATATGCTAATTCATGATTGGATGATAGTGTGTATATACCTTCACACTCATGACATCTTGGCACAACAATACCTTAATATGGATTTCAATCACAATATAAAGCATTGCTTACGTTGGATTAAGATCAAACTCATGTTTGATTATCAGTATCTGAGATGGAACAAGAATTCTGCTAAGGGAACGTACCAGAGAAAAGAACTGGAGACTGTGGTATGATAGTAAGAACTTTTCGTAGATCTGCCAGTCCAAATGTAGAAATATCACAACCATCAATTATGATTCTTCCTTTTGTTAGTTCCACAATCCGAAATAATGCATTAAGCATGCTAGATTTTCCTGCACCAGTTCTTCCAACTACCCCTATCTTCTCAGTTGGAGGTACTGTGAAGGACAATCCATGCAGCACTGGAGGAAGTTCAGGCCGGTATCTGAGAACAACATCCTCAAACTCAATTGATCCTGAGGTTGGCCATCCAGGTGGTGGACGGTTGGTCTCAATTACACCTGGAGCCTCAGTTTCTAAATTTATATATGTGTCAACACGCTCAACAGCATTTAAACTGTTTTCAGCTCTACTTGCTTGCCTAAGAACACCACTCAAGAGATTTGTTATGTTCAAAGTGTAACTGAGAAGTAGACCCATTGTAGATGCAAACAAAGTCTGGTTTGAAGCTCTTGCATTCTGCATGACTGCAGATGTTGCTATCAGCCAAATCATGAGGCCTCCTAATGATTCTAGCCTTATGGTGAGCCATCGATTTGAACTTATGTTCACTAGAGTGAATCTGATGTTGTTATCCATGAATTTTCCATTAATGTGTGCCATTCTGTCATATGCTTTGTAAGCACGGATGCTTGACAAACCATTCAGTGATTCACCAAAATGTGCATAAACAGGAGATCTTGTAATGGAATCCATGCGCTTTACCTCTCGAGCCGTGCTCTGTCAGGGAAGGTGTTAGTAGAAAAATACTCAAACTAAGACCACTTTGTGTCAACTAAAAATAATAAAGTCTACTGGTTTTCATTTCCAGAAGGGTGTTTCTTTTGTCTCACCTTCACTTGCACACAATTTTGATTTTTGACACATTCATTATGGTTCGTCAGTAACTTATACTTTACTTTGCGCTAATTTTTTATTCCATTCCATGTTGATAAATTTTCCTTCAGTTGTGAAGTTTGGAGACTATAAACTATACATCATGAAAAATGTTTACAGTGGATGTAGAAGGACTTCAATCTCCAAATATGTGAAAGATTTCCCTTATAGTATCTACTGCAACATAGTACTACAACTTTTAACCAAATGAATTTTTAATTAGTCCTGATCAGCCAATCGATGGCAATGCTCCTAGCCTGGATTCCGCCAAAACAAAATCCTAAATTTCTGTGACAAATGTATAATGCCCCTATAGTGTTTTGTACTTTCCCATTATTTAGCTATTAGTTTTTATTCAGCTATCTCCCTAGCAAGCAAAAAGAAACATCTTTATTTCAAGTTATCCAAATTGCAAAAGTAGATAAAACTAACTTGGCATGTAAATCATTCTAATGAGACAGCTCTTGAACTAAGGAGAAGATATGGAGCATACCTGATAATATATATAAGCTGCATAAAAGAAGATCAGAAGTGGCATTATGGCCCATAGGGAAATGGTGCTCACAGTGCCTATAAGAACAAATGTGGAAAGCAGTTGCCAGACTTGCCCCAAAAACGCGTTCACCAAGTTAAAAACATTGGTATCTATATCTCCTGTATCTTTTGCAAACCTATTAATTATGCGACCAACCGGATTAGTTTGGAAGAATACCATAGGAGCCCTGAGGATTTTATCCAGCATTGCATTGTGCAGACTTTTGGCAGCACGAAGACTTGAAACGATCAACCAATAAGAGTTGGCAAGTGCCACGGATACCTGAATGCAGCAAAAGACATATTCATTTCATTTTCCTTAAAACTGAAAAATGAGCAGAAAGCTACCATATGGCAAGTCAGATAGCTTGTTGAATGAAGAATATTTTCTTGAATAATGCAAATTCCTTAAGAGTAATTAAGGTAAAAGATGCTAAGTACCAACAAGCAGAAAAAAGAAATAGAGACTCATTGCATAATGACCTGTCCAAATGAGAAAAGTGCATAGATGAAAAGAAAATATGCTGGATTACTATCTGCAGTGGAATCTTGAGATGTCCACACGCTTAACCATGTGCTACTTGAAATTCGAAGAACTTCTGTTAATGTATAGCATCCAAAGATTATGGAAACTACCCACAGTCCTCCCAGTGCTGATTTGTACCTGTAAATTTGGATTTATAATCACAGGTCAAATCTAACTAGAGCATCTAATCTCATTCAAGCAGCAAAGAAGTTCCAATAAGGCTAAAAGGAAAAGAAAAGAGAACAATCAACATTTTTTCATTTTAATGGAGAGAATGACATGTGTTTCGAATCCTGATCATTTGACTATCATCATCATCTTGTTCAAGCATAATAACAATAACTCAAAGGAAATAGATTCATCCTTTTTCTGAGCTTTCTTGGCAATCTTACCGCGTTATAACTTTCCAACTAACCACGCCTGTTTCCCTTTCCTCTTTCTTAACAAGTACTGATTTTCGTAATTTTCCTTTCTTCTCATAGCTTACATCACTTGGTAATTCAACAATTGCTTCATTATTCAAGGGTAAATTTGTATCCTTGTCATGACTTTCACTATCTCCGTTATTATCTGCTTGTTGTTCCATTTTCCCTGCATTTTCCATTAGTTTCTGAAATAGAGGCCCACTTTTTGATAACTCCTCAAATGTTCCCTGCTCCTTAATCATGCCTTCACTAACCAGAATGATTTTATCCACCTGAGGGAGAAAATGTAGCTGATTGGTGACAAGAACCCTGGTTTTTCCTCGCAGCTCTTCCTTTATACAGTTCCTGAAAACCTAAAAGCAATTGAAAATGAGACTGTGAGGTAAGATCATAGCTATTTTCCAAGTTTTAAATGCTCAACCATTAAGGTGATTTCCTAAATTCAAATATTTATATATACTATATAAAAGAAAGCCAAATCTAATAATCTAATAATGTACATGAGCAGGCATTCCTTATATTAGTTTCTTGATAATGAAATTCAGTTGGGTTTGAGTTAATGTCAATGATAATATCTGTTAAGATGGAAGTAATACTTGAATTTGAAATACCATAACAAGGACTAGTATTCTAAAGCTTGATAAGAAATAAGAATGATACCTCTTGAGCAATATGAGCATCAAGAGCACTCAATGGATCATCGAATATATATACATCTGAATTTGAGTATACAGCCCTAGCTATGGAAACTCTTTGCTTTTGTCCACCACTAATATTGACTCCTCTTTCTCCAATCTCCGTAAAGTCAAGTCCCTGAAAGGATATAAATCTCATGATTACAAAAAGAAATTCCCATTAGCTTAGAGAAGTAGTAGAGAAGATGACATTTTATAAATTATCTTACAGGTAGTAAGTTGAGATCATGCTGTAAAGCAGTGATATTAATGACCTTCCGATATCGTTCATGCTCAAATTTTGATCCAAATAGTATGTTTTCGCGAACCTTAGAAAAGAAAGCAATCAGAATGGTAAATGGTGATATACATTCTTTTATGAAAATTTAGTTTAACAAGAAGAAATGAATGAAAGCAAGCTTCAACTCACTGTGGCATTGTAGATCCATGAAATCTGAGGAATATAAGCAACAGTGCCTCTGATTGTAGCATTTCCATCGGCTAAAGGTGGTAACTCTCCAATCATTGCTGAAATAAGAGACGTTTTGCCTTCTCCAGTACCACCAATGATTGCAACTAAGCTGCCAACTGGTATTTCCACATTGATATTTGATAATGTTGGTTTCTCTTCCTGTGTATTGAATACAATTTACATGTATAATGTCAATTACTAATACCAAAGTTATAAAATGTATTTGAAAAAAAAGGAAAACTGTAGCTTCACATTCATCAAAAGCAACATATCATGGTCACCTCTAAAACTTATCAGGAATATTAATCTAGAGACAAAAAGGTTTAATAAATCTAATCATTTGTGTTAGTGGTGAATGCGGAGAAATAGTGTCTCCTAAACATATCTGTGGCTTCCAATTTGAAAATTCAAATGCAATGATGTGGCACTCCTTGTATACCAAAGGGTTAAGAAAGCTTTAACAAAATTGTGGCTGTGCAAACAAGGATCATTGAAAATTGACCTTAGGATCCCATGAAAAGTATCCATTCTCAATTGAGATGGCTGGAAGACCACTTTCAATAGGTGGATTTTGTTTTAAATTTCGCTCCTCAGCTAAGAACAGTTCCTCCAAACGTTGCAATGAGACATTTGCATTTGCTACCTGTAAGAAAAGAAAATCAGTAAGCAATGACTTGACACATAACCAACTAAAGCAAGTGTTAACTGAATGTGGCAAGGGACAATACCAACCTGACTTAGTAAGTTTGGTAGCATATTTAAAGGAAAGCGCAAAACAGCAAACAGAGATAATGAGGTAAATGCTCTTGCAGGTGTCAATTCTCCACCCAGTAAAGCGAAAATTCCAAATGTGGTCACCGTCACAAGAACAGGAATGCTGTTTAGTATAAAAGAATTAAGCTGCAATAGAAGACAAGTAGTTAGCAGGAAAGCTATAAATTTTCACAGTCTAGGAGAACTTCAATGCTGTAGAAAATGTTTACAAGCATTCCAAAAAATTGTTAGTTATGTGGCACATATGTAATTGAATATGTTGTGCTACTTTTACTTAAAGTATATAGTTACTTCAATTATTGTAAATGAATAATACTGTGCCTCAAAAAAGTTCTAGAATTGGGCCAAGGCTCATACAGCATATAGCAGCTGGGCTTTGCGGAACCATGATAGCTCGTCATCTCGTATGCTTAGAATTCTAGACTGAAAGCTTGTTTCCCATGCATAACATCTGAATCATATCAGCATATCACAGAAACTGTTAAAACACAAACTAAGCTTGAATGTATTGTAAGTGGAGATTTTTTAAAGTGTTCATACTTTACAGTATCCATGGCAGCTAGAATTTCATTCATCAGACCAACCCTTTTGTCTGTCTGTTGCAGTCCTTCCTTTGTCAGTTTTCGCATCTTGCTAATCACAAATGTCTGCTCGCAAAAAGCAATAAATTTAGTTATTTATTCATAGCATCAAAACCTATAAAATAAAGAGAATAATTATCATTTGGAAGAAGAACAAGATACCAAATATATGAGTTTCAACTTATACTAAATTCAAAACTCTCAAAGATTTCACTCTTATATATTAAAGTTAATTGAAAGAATATTAGAATGTGAATTTCAACTTATCTCATCCTACAAAACCAACTTATAAGGTGAAAGTTGTCCTCAGTGATGTAATTGAGGCATATCTTTTGTTGATGTGGAATCTTCAACAACCATAATACACATGTCTGCAGGCTAAAAAGAAGAGACAAAACTTGCCTGCAGTGGGATAATAAGGACTAACATTAATGCTCCAATAAGTGAAGCAACCCCTAGTTGTTGGTATAGGAGAACCATAGCTACAGTGATACGGAATGGTGCTGACCATAGTCCATGAAGTTGTTGACATATTTGCTACAAATTGAAAAACACATTAGCAATAAGGTTTATACCATAGCAGCATTTTACACTCCAAATCATAATTATAAAAAAAGTTCAGCATATAAGTTGGCTTGATTATTCAGTCTAGGCAACAAAAGAACCTGTAATGCATTGGCATCTGTGGTAATCATATTCATAAGCTTCCCAGATGTGAACTTCTTTCGACCATCATTAGTTAGCCTTAAGGATTTTCTAAATATAGCAGCAACCTATAATTAGACAAGGTCACATCATATAAACTGCGTTGATAAATAAAATAATAAATAAATTTGGATAAACCAGTTTATTGACTCTAAAGAGAAAGAGACATCATACCAAAGCTGATCTGAGCCGAAAACCAACACGCATAACATTCTGAAAATACTGTGCTTCAGAAAGAACACCAGCTGTCTGGAAAGAGTTGAGTTGAACCACTAGTTAGTTGTTCTTTTCTTCGTGTTAGTAAATGCTATCAAAAGCATAAAATAGTTATGACATTAAAAACAAATTCTATTCATTGTAGAAAAACAAATATACTCCTCTGTCATTCTTAGTGCATTAAAGATATCAGGAAAGTTCTAATCCTAGGTTTTGCCATGGGAAAAATGACGGCTACAGAAAAAAACTAAAGTGGAAATATTCATTTTGGATGAATTATTTGTATCTGAAAATACAAACTAGCATGAGAAGGTAAGGGTAATTCCCCTTTGGTCTGAATGAATAGCACACCATTTGATTATTCTGATGCATGCTATAGAACACATACTAAACGAAGGTTTTCTGTTTTGGCCATGATCTTTGAAAAGTATGTACTCATGCTGCTCATATACTGTACAACTCTTAAAACATGTTTTACATTGAACCAGAACTCTTTAAGCTATAATAGACAGAGGCCATACCACTCCAACAAATATAGAGAAGGCGTAGATGTAACCAATCCAGGATGGATCTCCTCTTTGCATTGACTGTCATTCACAATAAGAGTAAAAAGTTATAATGTAGCTAGAACAAGCCAGAAACATACTTGTAGAAATGAAATCAGAAGCATAACAACGAAATTATCATTTGAAAAGGTAAGATTGTGATTATAACTAATATTTACACTTTAATCTTAAATTAATGGTCAAGATTGAAGTGACTTGGTAGAGGCAATGTTTTATTTGCTATCAAATACCTCTGAATAAGGAAATTTGCAAGAAAATACAATCCGAGTTTGAAACTGAACTCAATCTTCATGTTTTAGTGCTTAAGATTTTTTCCATGTAGTAAAAGATGATATGATCTTAAAGGAAGTAGGCATGTGAATTGACAAATTTTAATTCTTGTATGTCTTATTTATCATGTCTATTCGGTGTGTGCATTTGTTGTTGGGTTTATCAATATATGATTGTGCTTCTCTGTGCTTTCTTTTCCGTTCACATCAATCTAATTTGGCTATAAGGAGAAATAAACTTACATCTAAGAGGTGATTCAGCAAAATAGGTCCCACAAACTGAGAAAGATCATTACCAATCTGCAAAGATCATTAAAAATTTCACGTTCCAAATGTGTCAGTGCTATAAAGCTCCATAATGTAATTATATGCCTTTTCATGTACAATTTTTTGCAAACTCTACACAGAATCTGATTGTATATATATATAAAGAAAGCATTTGTATAATGAGATTTGTACATTGACGGATAAACCTCTCAATGTGCAATTAAAATGTTTATTGATTCATTTGAACTTTGAAGCAATCAAGTTAAACATCAAAACTGAGGATCAAAATGTTCACCTTAAAGAAGCCTCCCATCCAAAACCTGATCAAACATTGAAACCAAATCACCTTAAAATTAGAAAATAATATTACTAAGCTCATCTTGTAGAATTCAAATAAAGACTAAACAACTAAGAAAAGGCAAAAATGTATTATCAAAAAGCTGCCAATATGCACCTTTTCCCCAGGCTACTGTTCAATGCTCTTAAAAGACATGGGTTAGAGCTTTGAAATTCTAACATCCAACAGTTTTGGAACCTGCATTAACCATAAACTAGTTTGAATTATGCATACAGCATGTGAGAATTTCATAGAACCATATAGTAAGCATGGAGAAAACAAAATACAAACTTCTCAGCTAATGTCTCTGTTTCATCCCATTTGTCTAGCTTCCAAACATCCTTTTCAGTTACGGGTTTTCTGTAGCCTTGCTTCATGAGTGGAGTTATCCATCCAAAACATATTCCTACACAGGATGCAGAAAACATGTTAGTAATAAATTCACAAGGATAGAGACTATTTAATTGCATAAAAAGAAAAACAACAAAAAATACACTGCAAATTGTAGTCAGAAAAACAAGTTGTAAAGCTAAGAAGTTATTGATACTACTCACTAGAGAATACACTGGCTTTCCTCTCAGGGAAAACATGATCTTCTCCACAAAGAGGTTCATATTCACCATGGTCAGGTACATCAGTGTGCAATGTCGAATGGCCAGAATAAGGGACCAGATTAGGAATGTGAACAAAAAGTAAGGCCCCAAACAACACCTACATCAGAAAAGTAGACGTAAAGTTCATTGTGATGTATGTGATTTGCCTAGTGACATAAGTTGATTCATTTTGAGCTAAATGACAAAATTGTAACCCACTAATTGCTATTCCATCCCAATCTACATTAACTTACAAGTTGCTACTTCTATACCATGCTACTTGGCCTAGGTTTGAAATTATGTAATGAATATCAACATGGTAGCCAGCTTTAATAAACCAACACACTTCCTAATATTGCAGTCTAGAAATGAAATGACCGTACATTGTGGAGATTGTTTTGATCTTCATTAATGGAGGAAATCAGGAATTTACCTGGCAGATGAAACTGCTTATGTACAGCAACAGAGCAGATCTGAAAAATTGAAATCAAAGCTTAATCATCTTGCTGCATATACTATCAAGAACAAAGTAATTTTTTTTTCTTTTCTATTGATTCATTTCATTTAGATGTCCAAAATTCATTCCTCTTCTCTGGCATTAATTGCCTATCCTAATCATGACAAACTGAAGGTAATAAACTTTTTGGAAAAACAACTGACATTTTTTATTTACTTTAAAAAATATAAATGAAACTATCGTTTGCTAATTCAAAAATTCAATTGACTTTCCATGCATACTAATCTCAAACTGGTAACCCTACATTTATTAGATTCCAGATCCTTTATTATTGTCAGTACACTGAACAACCTTATTAACATACATTTCAGTTGGTATGTTCATCACATTAAAGTAAATTATATCAAGAAAAAAACTATGCTACCAAGTCATTCTTAAAAGGTGGACTTTAAGACTAACTCAAGTGGTTTGTAAGGTAAGGTTTGCATCCATCTATAAACTATTAAAAAACCTTATCTGATATAGGATCTGCAATACACTCCCAACTAGTGCATGAGATAATATATTTAAGGGTAATCCGATAGGCCTAACAATCTTGCTAGACCTTAACTCAACCTTACAAAACCAGCTTGTAAAATGAAATTTTCATCCATTAATAAACTATAGAAATGCTTTATCTCAATTGAAAGGGATCTCCAACAGCAATAAAAACTTACTGCTGAGCAGTATGAAATAGAGTGCATTATTGTCCTAGAAGTGGAAAGACAAGATATTACGCTTAAACTTGAAAGCTAACCTGCTGCAGTAATCTTTCACTGATAGGAGAAGGTTAAGCAACACAATATCTCCCACCAAAACATATAAAACTCCACAGCGCACCAACCATCTAAATTTTCTGATATAAACCTTTGTTTCCAAGAGGATGAGAGTTATCATTGAGCTCCAAGTAAGTGTTTCAACTACCAGTGCCGCTATCTGCAAAACCACAAAAGAAAAAAGCGGTTAAAATTGCACATTCCAACCAATTTGTACAATTTTTTATTCCAGTATGATAGGTATCAAACTGAAGCCATCATGAAATATCAACTTTGAGTGATGGAACACACTGTGAATTGAAGCAAAGGAATCTCATTGGAGTATAGTATGCAACTATGCATGAGACACCCACCTCAAAAGGAGCGAAGCCTGTTTCCCCAGTGAGGTTGAAAGCTGAATTTCCAGTTAACAATCTCAACAAAGGTTGAGCAGCACAATAAGCAGCCAACATTCCCAGAAGATAATTATAGTAATTTGATCTCAAACAAAACCTCTGAACCTTAGCATTGCAAGTGATAAGCCATATCCGATACAAGCACAGGCCTATAAGAACCAAATTGGAAATGGAGATAACAAGAGTGTTGATTGCACAAGGAGTATAGGATCCAAAAGCACTATCCACTGCTTTATCCCAAATGCTGTTTTGTGCTGGCTGGCAGTACCAATTCAATGGTTCAAACCCCATCTTTTGCTCACTCATCCAACACAAAAATGCTGTAAGATCTCTTTTTCCAATACAAAAAGTAGTAGCTGCTCTGCAACATCAAACCAAAACACCATCCCATTAGAACAAGAAAAACAAAGTGGGGTGGCAAAATAAATGACAAGAAACACCACTCTCTGCTTAATCATAAAGGAAAAACTTCAAACACAAGAATGTGAGCTTGACTTAAAGCTGCATGAAGACCCCTCTTAAACTACTTAAACTGAAAACAAGAAAATTTATCAGTGAGGTTAGTTTCTGACCCAATTCACAATACTCTGAACAGGATTCGTGTGTGACCCAGTTGACAATATCACTAGCAAGATTAATCTTTGTCTTAAGTTTGAGATACTGACAGGAAAAAAACTGAAAACAAGCAAAATGGCAAGTGACAGTTACACAAAGAAAGTGAAGGTTGAAAAGAAGTGAGAGCACATTTGTAGGGTGGTTTGAGAGGACATATATGGAGTATACCCTTTGACTTCTTGTTGCATGCAAACATTATTTGATACTTTATAGATAACATTATGTTTTAGATTTAGTGAGTGATGAATATACGTTCAGTGCAAGACCTGTGATATACACGACACAAGACAACGTTGAAAGGTTGAACAAAAATCTGAATGAGACAACCTTATTCCATATGAAAATTCATTGCTAACGTCACGGCTGACGGGTTAAATCTCATAGCTTATCTAACTAAAATGAAAAATAAAGATTCTCTGGTTTCAATATAGTTTGAGAACATTTCACGAAGTTATGAAAATGGATAAAAAAATTATTATGTGTTCAATGATGAGTTTCGATGTGGGACCAAATCCACGACCTCAATGACGTCAATGGCTAGTGCCAGTGAGTGGCCACTGAGACTCCAAGAGAGACATTGAGAACTTAATTCTTAGTATATTTCATATCATCAATAAAAAATATTTAAGCTCTTAAAGTATGACTTGATTATGCAAGTCTTGAAAAATCTTTAAAATAATACAAAGTATATGGAAAATGTTAACTTCACTTATTGTTATAATATATAGTTTCTCATAGTTGTTATTAATCCTTACCTACCCATGAAAATTCACTTCAAACCCACCTCGTGTGAAACTATGCAAGTAAAAACCAATTTTGTGGTTTTTGAAAGCCAAAGTAATTTTTGTTGCATTTATGGTGAGATAACTTTTTTCTTTACAAGTGTGGTGATTGTTGGATGAAAATTGTTACCATCTATTAAGGTAAATAATTGATGGAGTAAATGATGTTATAGGAAAATAATTAGGTTAAAGTAAAATAGTTACCATCAATTAAGTTGTATGATAATAATTACCCTAATTTGAATATAGAGAAAGATTGTGAAAATATTCACATGTGATGTCTATGCGTGTCACTATATAGGTCGGCAATGGATTGACTATTTTATTAACATATGTTTGAAATAAATAAAAAAATGAACATGTCGTTTACTATTTTATTAAAACATTTCTGAATAATGGATATATAATAATGTATTTAATGAATATTTTGACTATTAATAATTGTATAATTTTTTTATTATTGAATAATGAGAAATAATAGATAGTTTGTCAAATTTATAAATAAATAATTATGATAATATTTAATAAATAATTATTAGTTAAAAATTCGCATTACCAAATTTCCAAGGATATGAACTACATAAGCCATTTTCAGCAACTACTAGCTTATTTATTAAAATAAAAATTACTAATTTTTTAACATCATATCGAAAGTAGAGGTTATTAATTTAGTAAATAAATATAAAAATAGGATGCTTCCCTGTGAAATGATTATTTAATATATGAATAAATAACAATTAATTATATAAATCAGAATTTTATGGTGAAAATACTTTTAAAAAAATATTAATAAATATAAATTAATAATGTAAAAAAATATATAAATATATAAGAATTGTCATTAAATAATAGTTATTAAATAAATAAATAAAAAAGTAACTTTAGTAAATATTAGCTATTTTAAAATGTAGTAATTATTTTAGTAAATAATTTGGAAGACTTTCATGATTTCAAAAATTATTATTTAAATAATGGGGAAAAACGAGTAGAGACACCTGCTTATCTTATATTTTACGCTAACGATAATTCTTTTTTATCTTTTACATTTAATAGTTCGGATGTCGTGCAGTGCTAATAGAAAAAGGATATAATAAGGATGATACGAAGGAAAGAAGAGAACTAAAAACATTTCTAATCGTGATTTTTTAATAAGATTCTTGATTTGAAAAAAAAGATAAATATTAAAAAATTATCACTTATGTGACATCTTAAGTTTCTTTTTTCCCATTATAAAAAATATTCATTTAACTAAAACACTAATTCTTTAGTTGAGCTGAACAAATTTTCAAATCAAATTCATTTAAAACATAATTAAATAAAAGAAGTATATATAAAGAAATGTAAGTTTATTACAAGGTGTTATTAGAACAAAACTATGCCAATTTAAAATAATGCTAAGTGTGATGAAAAGAAAGTTATACACCACAACATAATATTTATGCTGAGTTTTACAACATTTTTAGTTACAGAAAAAGTTATAGTAGAATGTTTTTATATTATTTTTTTGTCAAATAAAATAATATTATTAAATATATAGTAAAAAAATAAATTAAATTTTCTATTATAAAGCTATATTTTTTCAATTAAACAATATTTTTATTTTCATTTCTATTCTATTTATCACATATTTTTTTTTTCTTCTTTTTTCTTTTAGTTCTTTCTTCTTTATTAAAGAAAGGCTAAAGAAAAAACTGTGATAAGATCGAAAGAAAAGAATAGCATGATGAAAGGATTATATATTAAGTGTTGATATTTTGACATTATACACAATAATATATAATTATTTTATATTAAATAAATTATTATTTTATTATTATACAATATTTTATTAAATAAAGTGAGATGTTGATATTTTGAAATTCCACTATAACTATTTCATATTAAAATAAATTATTATTTTATTGTTATACAATATTTTATTAAATAAAGTGAATATTGAATGGATGTAATTCATTCATATTATGTTGAGTATAATTTTTTTATTTAAATTTTGGTACCAAAATGAAAGGAATGAAAAGTAGCCATGATGAATTTATATTCTCAAATACATAATCCAAATTTAGAATGGTCATTGCCATAATTATATGAATATTCGACCATATTCTCGAATACATAATCTAAAATACGTTCGGCGCTATTTTTCAAAATACTTCTATTCCATTTATTTATAATCTGATATCTATAATCCAAATGTGACCATTTTTTAAAATGCCCTAATAGAAATATATAAATTCAGGAAATGCTCAGGTTTGACTCAATTTCGTAATGCATACTTTAGAATAACACATTTTTTTATTATGTATCACTATTTTTTTATATTCGTAATTTAAGAACTTTTGAATATATTTTTGATAACATTTTGTGGGAAGGGTGTAAGAAAAAAATGTATCGGGAGTGGGAAGAATACAGCCTAAAACCTGTGAAACATAATTTAGTGAAACATAACAGCAACTCCTAATTTAGAATAAAAAATGATCCATACTTCGGAATATAGAATAAAAAATCAATCCATTGAATCAGACTTGATTCAGTTATGGATTGGTTTAAGTTGAATGAAATATAAAAAATGTGTACTCTAAAGAAAAAATCCTTTTTTGTGGAATGGGAAAGTAGCAATTACTGGGATGAGTATTTGTTACCAAGTTCTTCCCCCTTTCCATCCACATCCATCTCCATCACCACCAGAAGAAGAAGCTGCTTTCTTCCCCCATATTCCAGATCCACCATTACCTCTGTTCTCTTGGTTCCTGTTCCCAAAATCATTTTTCACATTCTTCAATAAAACTAACACAATTCAATCAAATTAATTTCACCACATATTCTAATGAAGTTCAAAACAAGCTCACTCACCTCTCTTCATTTGAGTTGTTTCCACCCCATCCTTGTCCATTTCCTTGGCTTCTACTCCATCCTCCTCCTTCATCACAACCTTCATCAGAAGAGTTGTTCTTACTCCAATGGTTATTTCCTCTTCCCCACCCTCCCCCACTTTCATCTTCCCTTCCTCTCCCTCCTCTTCCTCTTCCTCTTCCCCTTCCCCTACCCCTACCTTCTCTTCCACCATTCCCTTCACCACAACCCCTCACTTCCCAACTCTTCCCTGCACCAAACGATTCATCACCACAATCATCACCAGACCCAGACCAAGAGCCAAATCCACGTCCACGCTCTCCACGGCCACGTCCAGGGCCACGACCACCCCGATTATCATTGTAAGCTAAAGAAGGGAGAGATTCATACGAGTCAGGTAAAAAAAATATACAAAATAGAAAAAAAAGGAGATAAAGAATAAAAGAAAAGAAAATTACCATTTGACACGCACCATTATTTTCTTACATCTACTTTATAATCTCTTTAAATAATAAAGTACTATATTTAATTAATAAAAATAAATATAAATAAAAATTTTGGAATAAAATAATGTTTATAATCGTTATATGGTGGTATAAAATATGATAGTTTTCAAAAAAATTATTTTCCATGTTATATTGCGACAACATTTGCTTCTTTCTATCTCTATAGGAGGCAACCTTTTTGTACGCATAGATGTGAAGCAATTGGCTGAACTAAGAAAACATGATGTTGGAGATCATGAAATGCAAATTTCGAAACTTCAATGGTTGCGTGTTTAATAAATTAAAAGCATCAAAATATACCACTTTAAGAGTGCTAGTTATACCTTTTGGTTCAGAGTGATGATCTCCATTGCTGTTTCTCCAACCTCCAGCAGACCAGGAGTCACTACCAGAACCAACTTTTGTGCTGGATTTTGCTAGCGCAACATTATCATTGATATGCTTTTGAAAATATGCTACTAGCAGCTCAATAGTTTCGAAAACTTGCTTCCTAAACTTGAATCCTTTTGGATGGATATTCACATACTCATGATGTGGATTTGTGTTTCTGATGTAAGACAAGACGAAATTGCCTGGATGCTCATGTGAAATGCCAAAGCCATATACGATCATGTTTGGATATTTCTCCTTCTCATGTTTTAACTGTTCGTCAACCTCAGCTTTTGTCCCATTCTTAAACTTTCGGAAATTAAGCATTGCTTTCAGATTAACTACCACTGGATTGACATATAGTTCAATAACCTATTTTCAAGATAGAGAAAATAATTAGCTCAAGTAAAGAAGTAAATCAATAGAAACCCCAAATGTATCTGAAACTGAAGCCTCTGAAATGTATCTGAAATCTGAATTAAGGTTGCTGACCTGATTTAAGTCCTCAAATGTTTCCTGTCCTATTTTTAATGTCTGTCCAAGTTCTGGCAACTTTTTTAAATTATCAGCTTTTCCATCTTCCACCATGTCTTTGTGTACATGAACACCATTACAAATTTTAAGAGAGAGGGTCAAATAATATAGACCCTTTGAACTTGAGTGAAAGATATATCCCCCAACTTCCTGATCTGCAAGGAACTGTTCAATAAAGAATATATGAAATCAAATCATCACAAAGGGTCTGGAAAATTACATTAACTCAAATATCAAACTATAAATAAATTAACCTGTTTTGCTTGATCTGCACTTATATTTTGAAAATTAGGGTGAGAAATCTTCCTGGGGATTAAATGTTTATTTCCAAGCTCCATCTTGTCTGTTCCCTTCAATTTACTCGTTGAAATGGTCTTTTCTTTATGGTAATAAGGATCCATGTCATTGAAACTTTGGTCGCCATCATTCTTCAACTCATTCTCCTTACAAGTCAAATTTACCTGGCATCTGCTCTTAGAAACTAGTTTGATCTTGCATGCAAGCACAACACCTTCACGCAATTTTTCTGTTAAAGAGTTATTCTCGGTTCCATCAGAAAAGTCATCCTTAAAAAGTACCGCTGTCATTCCGGATTGAAGAACACAGAATGCCAGTTGAGGCATCACCTTACGAACTGTTGCCTGAACTCTTTTTCCTTCTACTAGCTCGTCCGCAGTTTCTCCAGTTATCATGCAAAACTCCTCATCTTGAGTTGGTTCCGTATAAGGCCTCCTAGGATCTTTAAAACCATGAAGTAATTCCATCTTTATGTCAAAAAGGGTAACCCTTTTGTTTTCACCGTTTACTAGTTCCAATCGATCAGCATATTCATTTAAATCAAAACTTTTTAGCAGGTTTGGATCATTTTGAATGCATTCAATTGCATTCACTTCGGAAACATCAACTTGTGGATTTTCCTGAACAAGTTTTCTGTAAACAGCTCTTGCTAATTCCTCAGAGAGATTGTATGACTCTGGATGAATTCTTGTACGGTCCAGAGTATTGTCAACTACATCATGGCGAGAGACACGTAAAAAGCCAACAGCATTGCGGAAAACCTTCTTTGTGTTCAGCCCAAATTTAGGAAAATCCCTTCTATTTCTCACATCAGCACCCCCAAGTAATTGTCTACACAAAATACCAGCTTTCTTGGGTCCAAGGCCAGAAACAAACTGCAAAGGAGCCAAGAGCCAGTTATGTCTGACGGCAAAATTTATGTCTATGCCTACTTGATTCGTAACATCTGTCATCACCCATTCAACTATCAAGAACTTGTCTTCACTTGTTAGGAATTTCTGCAGGGGGGTCACGTTCCAAGATGCTATCTCATTTTTCTCTCCACATAGTGTTGCCACCATAGCCAGTGGATTTAGAAGGTAACGTCCAAGAGCCACAGCTCTCCTGACCATGCCTGCAAATTTTCAAAAAAGCATGGATACTAGACGATTGATAAAAAAGTACATTAAAATGTCAGTAAATAAAAGGGAGAGAGAACAGAAAGAATGCATGGCGACTGCTTTCTTAGCTTCTTAATCTCCTGTGGATTACCGTGTTGTCCAGGAAGCTGGCTCGTGGAAATTTCTGAATCTTCATAAAGTCGAGGCAAGCTTTCATCCCCTAATACAACTTTAGGTAGTCCTTTCATTCCTTGACTGAAGTTTGGAAAATTGTGCTCTGAGATCTTGGAAATAATCTGATTGACAGTAGAAATAATTCATTCAATTCATGGTGTCTATTAACAAAAGGAACAACCATGTACTAAAATTAATCCCCATTAAAATGCATAATCAGTTTTAAGTGGTAGGAAGGGTTAAAAATCATGTATAATCGAATAATCAGTCCCGACAAGGAACCTAGTATGGTTAAGGATTTAGCTTACCTCGTTAATGTCCTCCCGCAACCTTAAACTGGACGCAGTATGCGCTCCTATTACGATAACTTGTGGTTGATATATCGTTAGGAACCTGAGAACACACTGTTGATCATTTTTCCTGCTCTGCTGGTCAATGATTAGTTTAGACCGCTGTGTAAGCGACGGAGCATGCATCACATCAAGCAATACTCCTCCAGAGTCCAACATGACAAACGTTGTACCTGGTTTTCCAATTCCCCAACAAGCAGCCATCACTCTCTTCTGCTGTGCAGTGTCACTCACATCTTTCAAATACGGTGCCACAGAGACCCTGTTCCATAATTCCATTGCATACTTCATAAGTACGCAGTTTTTAGCCTTAGCATTTAACACTGCCCGTGCTTCCTTCTCCATAGAAGGCAAAAGGAAATTTGAAATAACATCCTGCAGGATTAATTTACGCTGTTCATTCCAAAGCCCAGTAGATATTCCTCCACTATCTTTGAGATAAGCCTCATTACAGGTCATTGTCAATTCCTTTATGGTATGATCAGGCAATTGTATTTTAACTTGGAGAAGCTTCTCTTCTTCAGCCCTCCGAATTAGTAGCCACTGGGAATCCTCAAACTTTATGAGAGGTTTGTCCCGCAACCACTTAACACCAGCAAATTCATGAAAGGAATCTATAGTTTTATTTCCTTCCAGTGTAGGGCTAGTTGAAACCAAAGCCTTTTCAAAAAATATGGTGCGGACATATTTCCTGAAAGGAACCTCACTGCTTAACATCACTGCTGCCTGAAAAAGAAAATTGTAGATTAGGAAGATAAATTTATCAATAGAATAAGTTATGAAAGACGAATCAATGAATTCAACAGCATACCATGTGCCTAGCCCCTTTAAGTACAGCTTCGGAAGTTTGAAAGGTTTCACACTTGTACATTGAAGCTATCTGCTCTGGAGATTCCTCTGGATCTTTTTCTGTGGTTTTTCCCTAGAGTTCAACAATCTCTCGAGTCAATATTCACCCAAATAAGCAAATGTAATTAAGAAAATTTTCACACACATGTAAAGATACTCAAACTTTACCACCTTAGAAAGAGTAACCAGAGAACTGAATTTCTCAGGATTGCCAAATTTGCTTGAAAGTGACCCAAGTCCTGCCTTAATGCAATCGCAATAGCATGATTTCGTCATAGGCCTTCTAAAACCGTCATCAAAAAGCTGCTCGTTAGGGGGAAAATGCAAATTAAACCTCCTATCAATATCATCAACCTCAGTTTCTGTTTCAGCATTCTTGAGCATACTGGTGATTGAATCAAAAATCTGCCAGTGAAAACTAGATTCTTCAAGAAGGAAAGACAGTTGATGTTTTCCCTCAAAATGTCTGTTATAGCGATCCATGAGCATGTTCTTCCGGTCCTGAAGAAGCCACCACTTTTTATCCAATTCTTGGATTATAAAGAGCATCTACACGAAGAACGAAGGTACTCATTCTATTGTTATGGTATTCCATCAAGTTCTAATGCAGTAATTTCTTTCATTCAGTAAATTTTCTATTTGAACCATCTACTAACAGTAAATTTGAAATTACCTTGTGACATTTCAATGATATATTTTCTGATTCATCATTCGATTTTGGATCTTCTAGAAGACTGAGGCATTTTTCCTTCCGGTACATCGCAATAAAAGGAATCTAAAAGAGTAAATAAAAGACAATTTTAAGAAAATCTAAAAGGGAATCTTAATTGCTGTATAAACCAAAAATGTAGGTAAAATCATATAATCCTTACATCATATTTCATTCTATGATGTAATTCCAAGAAACTAATAATATCTTCACGTTTTGCTGTATCGGCCAGTCTGCAGGAGTTAGCCAGACTAAATAATGAATTTATGTTAGATGCTAGTTGACCTAGTATCCAAGAACATTCTTCTTCTAGACTCATTCTGTCAATTGGAGATCCTACAATGTCCTCAAGCACCTGTAAAAAATTGGAACATATTATAATTCAAATCAAAATATTTTTATTAAATTTTATTATTAGTAATTAGTAATCAATAAAAAGTTTGAAATTATGACCTGCATCCTCTCAGGTATATCTATATCATGATCCCCTCCAGCTAAATACGTGTCAGGAGGGATGAACAATTCATACTTCTTAGGATCAACAGACCGAATTTGATCATTTCCGATGTGCTTTTGCAACCGACCTTCCTTGCCAAAACTACGTTTGACTCGTTTTGAAAGTGAAGTTGAATGTTTTTTGGCTTTAAACTTTTGTTGTCTATAGCAAATGTTGACAAGAAAATCACATATTAAAACTTATCTAACAAACGTAATGAGATCAGAGTAGCGAGCCACTAAAAGAACTACTGGCATATAATTTCAAGTCTTCATGTTTGTTATCCACTAAATACCTGACAAAATCTGCCTTCTCGATTAAGACAACCTCTTCATCCACTATGAAATTTGCCATCTCATCTTCAACTATATCATCAATGAGTGATCCTGAAAATAAAGGATTTCATTTTTTTAATACATAAATCTTAATTGTCAATTAATAGTTAATTTATATAATTCATAGTTATTTAATATATACATCTATATATATTGTCATGTCTTATATGTTTCGTGTTAGTATCAGTATTTCATAGATCATAAACAGCTCACCTCGGTCATTGGAAGAGTGTTCCATCAGTCTAGAGTCTACACTGGCCTTTCTAAGCCTCTTCAATTTTCCATCTCTCTAGAAAAACCGAATGAAGATGTAAGAAGCATGACATCGAAAATAAAACTCTCTGGTGCTTAGAAATATACACACAGAAAAACTAACCGGTGGATTTTGATTGATGCGATTGTTCTCACGAATTAACTCATGATCCTCATCATCAAAAACAATGTTTCCCAATGATTTCCTGAAAATGGGTAGCAAAAGGACACGTTGAATAAACCATGCAGATGTATGGAATTTTGCATAACAGGATTATGATGTATACAACCTCTTTTTCATCTTTTGTGCTTGTTTTCGACTTTGTTCTTCATATTCCGGGTGGTCGACAATAAACCCATCATTATCAAAAGCATCCAAGTCTGATTTTCCAAGTGAAGCCAATAAACAAATAAATCACAATTTGTTCATTAAAAGACCACATCGTCAATGATAATGTCTGTCTGGCACCAATGTGTAAGTGTTCAAGTAACCATGCAGATTCACCATGCGATGATAGCAATGTGATAAAGCCAAAAAATATATCACAAACATAGTTGATAGAATTTAACAAAACCTAAACGTGAAAAAAAAATAATGAATTTTGAGCGAAGTAGAGCAACTAAACAAAAGGGCAAGTGCTGATGTATATATCTGAATTTGAATTCCTATGAAAAACACAACAGGACGGACAATGTCTGGTTCTACCGAAAATTTGACTTACTATAGAATTAAATTAATCAAATATAATAAACAGCTACAACACTGGAAACAGTAATACTTAGATAATATAGTGACTTTAATTACTATGAATATCATTGTAAACATTTGTCCAAAACGATATTTTTTTAAGTTCATTTTAAGTTCATTTTGATAATGTATTTTAAATTTATTGATAGCATTTTCTTTCTACTTATTCAAAACGGAAAAATTATGCATTATATCCAATATTTGAATAAAATAAGGGGCAAAGACTATAGTCATAGTGGAAATAAGGTGAAACAGGAGTTTTACGAAAATAATTTAATATTTTTATTCTCGTTCATGACTTTTTTATTCAATCGACTCGCTTATTTGCGTTTTTTTCTGTAAGTATTAATTAAAAAGTTAATTTATTTTTATATATTTTTTTAATATTAATAAGTTAATTTAAATCTAACTCTACTATATAAAAACATGTATCTTCTTATATATTATTCAAAGAGTTATTAATTATTTTAAAAGACTTAAATCTAACACCTGACGTGATAACTGAGATGGGTATTTCATCCAAAATCTATATCGGGACATTACTATATTATATTAAAAATATATTATATTAAAAATGTAAAAGATAAATAACGTATTATATTAAAAAAATATAATATAACTCTTTTTTTTAAAAACAACAAGGAGAATATTATATTCTCTATTTTGGTTCTTAAGAACACAATCTAGATTGGAGGAACCATATTCTTAAGAGGGATGTTTTGGTAACTATAAATGTTTATTGACATCCTTAAAAAATCAACCAACCATTTGCTGTTTTCTTGTGATTCATGAGACTCTAATTCTTATTAAGTTTAACAATATTTTAGGTTGAAGTGGAAAAAATTTTATTTAAACTCTTAATGAAATGTATATCAGACAGTAATTTAAGAATTCATAGTTATAACTCTTAACAGCTTAAAGTTGGTGTTATCTAGGAAATTTCAGTCAAAATATATATCGGGACAGCTTAATATGAACATTTAAGAATTTAATTCAACAACTTAGGTACAACTATTTCTTTCATATTTTTAATATAAAAAATCACATCACTTTAGGAAAATCATCAATAAACATGTAAAAGTAGTTGAAAGAATAGAATTTAAAGAATTTAACTGTAGTTAGAAGGTCAGAAGTACAAAATTACTCTTTCAAATTATTAAGATAATAATCATACATGTAGATTACCAATGTACTTAACTCATCACTATTAATAACTTTTAATGTCTAATAAAGACACATATATTCATAATATTTAATAAAGATACATAAAAAAAAAACGATTCATATAAACTATAAAACACACCACAAAAAATACCATGGAAGTTTTTCTAAATTATCCCTTTGATTAACAACCAGAAAAGTATACCTCCAAATGATTTAAGTGCGAAATTATAATATAATAATAATAATAATAATAATAATAATTTAAGAAGATGCAGAGTCTTTAAAGACTCCAACATTGTCTTCTATTATTGGCTCATTCATTTCAGCGCAGGGAACAAGGTGATTGAGTTTTGAAGAGTTCATAAACAGTTCTTACCATGGTTTTCATACCCAGGAGGTTCTGCATGTCTTTCTTTGCTTCGGATCTTCACTGGAACCCAGAAATCTGAGACAAAAATCATCACAACAATGCAAATGAAAGAAGCAAAACACAGTATCACAGTGTTAACGAGTAGAATAAGTATGTGTAAAGGAGAGAGAGAGAGAGTTAACAGGTGTAGCTATTTATTGTCACCTTCAGGCCGCCGCCGAGGTTGCTCTCCTCTCTTCTTCCCCATTGCTGCCGAAGCTATGAAACCCTAACTCTGCTGAGAGGTTTTGGAAATGCTGCAGAAATGCAGTGCAATGCAGAAGGCGTGAGTTCGGAAAACTGTGAGCGTGTTCTTATTAGCCAACGAATGTCTCTGAATTTTCCAAGGACCAGCGTGCCCTTGTGTTTCGCTTTATTTACATGCGTGTCACCATGGTTATGATCCTGGCACGTAAGGTTACGTGGCATTGTGATCTTGCCACGTAAAATTAGTGGCATGTGTGATGTGATATGTATATATAACTTCCTATGAATTCACTGTAAAATTAAATTAATTAAATATAATAAATAAATATACTGGGAACAGTAATATTTAGAGAATATAGTGACTTTAATTACTATAAATATCATTATAAACTATGTGAGATTTTTAATATTTAATTTTTTTTTATTTATAAAGATAAATTTTTTTGTTTTTTTACAAGAGTTACGTGGCATGTGATATGTATGGTTGTAATCTGGCCACGTCGAGAATGGCACGTGATATAGAATGGGGATGCAACAATATGACACTTAAAGGATAGAAGAGTTATTACGAGGTTGTAGAGGATAGGAAAGTCATTTGCTAGGTTGTAAAGGATAGAAGAGTCATTTGGTTAAAGATACAGCCATGCATAGAATTGGATTGCAGAATACCTATGTCATTATTATATAGAATATAATGAATTTTGCAGAGTTGTAACTATCAGCCACTCATATTTGTGCAATAATCAAAATTGTGTGTTGTACATGGATAAAACTATAATTATTAAAATTTAAAAATATAAATTTAACTTTTTATAAAGATAAAAATAGGATAAGATCATAATTAAAATTAAACAAAGAGTACAAGATAGATGAACAATATAAAATCTATTAAATACAACTCAATAATAAACTAATGTTATTTTTTTATATTAATTAAGCTATATACTTTTGCATAAGAAAAAAATAATTATTGAAAAATGCTACTTTATAAACATTAAATAAAATTTCACACTTTTATAATATGATATGTTGAAATAACTTTCACACAAGATAAATTTTAAATGAATAAAAACTTAACAATTAGTAGTTTATAAATATATTATAAAATAGCACATCTTTTGGGACTCAAACACATCCTATTTTGAGATTCTATGTTAATATTAATAAGCACTTACATAAGAATACTTACATAAGAATGCACGTAGAAGTATGATTAGATAATATGTGTTTAATTTTGAGAAGTTTAAAATATAAATTTTGAAGATAAGAAGTTGAAATTATTATTTTAAATGAATGGAGTGATGGTTTGGAAAGTGATATAAGGGTTAGAAATAGTTATATTAATTTTTTTTATTAGAAAAATTTGTGTTTCTAAGTTGATTCACTCGAGGGATGATTATTATTTAAGTGACATCTAATTAATGAGTCAACATTATATAAATAAATTATTATAAAATATTATTTTATAAACTTTAAAATAAAAATTTCATATTTTTATAATTTGATATATAGTGACAGTTCAAGACACTTCTTAAAATTAATAAAATAATTAAAATTATGATATTTTTATTTAAAATTTATTTTTTAAACTTTATGTGATGTAAATTGATTTATTAAATTATCATAACTAATTTCATCTAAGATATCTTTTTCAATAGATAATAAAACTAATCAATTTAATTTTTGTTGAGGTATTGTTGATTTTAAATGAGATTTTATTAATTTAAGTTTAGAGAAACTTCTTTCAGCTGAGAGGACTAATATTAGAATTGTTAATATTTTATATGTTATATGTGTATTTGAAAAAGAATTATTATCATCAAAATTATTTTTGTTGATTACTTTTTTGTTGTCTTCACTTTTATTTATATTGTTATCTTCTTCATTCAAAGAAGACTCGCCTGTATTTTTTTAATTATTTTTTTTTTGTTTAGTTTTTAAAATTTAAACATAGCCCTTTTTTTGTGATTTAACAAAAAGTTCAACTTTTCTCTTTTTTTTATTTTTGAATAACCTGATTCATATCTATTAACATATTTGTATATTTTTATATAAAATTAAAGTCTATAATATATATATAACACTAAATATAACTTATAAGTATATAAAAAAAAAGACTAAGTTAAAAAGAAAACAAAAAAAAACCTGATTGTGAAGACATGATTGTAGTATCTCGTCTTGAAGTCTCAAGTCTCCTATTATCTTTCAATCCTGTTCATTGACAAGTCTTTAAATTTAATTTATAAATTCTAAATTTTGAATGCTCTTCCTTGAATCTGCATAAATTATTTTAAAATTAATTAAGCAATAATAAAATATAAAAAATGAGATCAATTCATCAATTTTATATTATTTTTACCTGGTATTGAGACACTCAAAAGGAGCAAAAGTGAATACAAACTCTTCCTCCTCAATCTATCTAAATAAAGACACGCATAAATACACAGTATAAAATTATTAAACAAATTTGGAATTGTACAACTAAAAACTCAAATTGAAATAATATTATACCAGTGAAATAGACATAGAAATGAAGGAGATAAGTGAAAAAGTCAGGTAAAGGAAAGAGATAAGATGAAAAACAGATAAAGGAAGGAGAGAAGTAGAAGAGTAAGATAATAAAAGAACATATAAAGAAATGATATCAATCTGTTAGAATATATAGGGGAGAGATAGAAAATTAGAAAGTTTTGAAACGTAAAATTTTTTGACTGTTCAATTTCTTTTTTAAAAAATATTATTAATTTATTATAAAAAAGTTTAAAAACTATTATTCATTAAATAATATTTATAGTATCAATATAAATTTAAAGTCATTAAAGAATATTTATAGTACCAATATAAATTTAAAGTCACTTAAGATATAAATTAAAATAACTTTCAAACTAGATAAATTTTAAATGAATAAAAATTTAATAAATTTATAAATATATTATAAATGTTCATGTCTAAGAAAAATTGAGGCCTTTTTTAAATTAATAAAATAATTAAAATTATGATATTTTTATATAAAATTTATTATCTTGAGTTTGATAATTAAAATTATTATCTTCTTGAGTACTTTATTATTGTCTTCATCTATATTTATATTTTTATCTTCACCAAAATTTATATTGTTATGTTCTTCATTCAAAGAAGACTCATCTGTATTTTCTAATTCATTATTTTCTAATTCATTTTTTTATTTATTTTTATAAATTTATCCATAGTTCCTTTTTGTGATTCAACAAAAAGTTCAATTCTTTTTTTTTGAAGTTTTGAATAACCTGATTCAAATTTTCTAGTTGCTATATTTGTATATTTTTATATAAAATTAAAAATTATAATATATATCACACTGAATATAACTTATAAGTATATAAAATAAGTCTAAAGTAAAACCTGATTGTCAAAACAATAAAAGTCTAAGTAAAACCTGATTGTCAAGACAATAAACATGATCATAGAGTCTCAAGTCTCCTATTATCTTTGGCCCTTTGGTTTGTCTTTAAATATAATTTGTAACTTCTAAATTCTCTTCCTTGAATTACACAAATTATTTTAAGATCAATTAAACAATAATAAAAAATAAAAAAAATTGGAATCAATTGATCAATTTCATATTATTTTTATCTAATATTAATGCACTCAAAAGGAGCAAAAGTGAATACAAACTCTTCTTCAGCCAATCTACTGCTCTAAGTCTTCAAGTAAAGACATGCACATAAATGCATAGTTTCAAATGATGAAATATGAAATGGAAGAAATTTAAAATTAGAAACAAACAAGTTGAAATAAGAAATAATATTGTGGAAGAAAGAAAGAGCCAGAGGAAGAAAGGAGATAATTGAAGAAAGAAAATTGAAGAAAGAAAGAGAGAAGTGGAAGAGTCGGACAATGATAGGACAGATAAATTAGAAAGTTTGGATTGGTAAGATTCCTGGACTGGTCAACTTTTTTTTTAAATATTATTAATTTATTATAAGAAAGTTTCAAGAATATTATTGATTAAATAGTATTTATAGTACCAATATAAATTTAAAGTCATTAAATAATATTTATAGTACCAATTTAAACTTAAAGTCAGTTAAAATATTTAAATTTTTAATTAAAATTTTGTTAGTATAATTTTAAATTAAATATTTATTTTATTTTATAATAATATAGGAGTATTAATTTTTTTTTAGGCCTTTGAGACCTTGAGGCCTAAAACGGTTGTTTTACCTGCTTGGGTCTTGAGCCACCCCTGTCTAAGACCACATTATCTTTTGATATTCTATGTTACTAACCATATTACTTTAGGCAAGAGAAGTTGTTTTAGTATATACTTCAACATGAATTGAATTAGAGATGTCAAAATTATTGGTGGTACATGAAAGTGCTTGTGAAAGTATGATTAGATAAGTATGTTTTTTATCATGAGAAATCAAAATATGAATTTTAAAGGTAAGAAATTGAGATTATTATTTTGGATGTGTAGAGTGATGATTTGGAAAGTGATAAAAGTAAGAGATTGTTACGTTATTTTGTTGTTGGAGAAATTTGTGTTTTTAAGTTGTATCACTTAAAAAGGTGATTACTATTCAAGTGACAGACAAAAACTTGAGCAAGAGAGAAATTACTCTCTATCTCTCAGTAACTCTCAGGTAACTAAAAGTCACTCAAGTGTTAAGATCTAATGATGGTACATGAGATTTTGGAATATATGAGACCAATATAGTATGGTTATCCAAAGTCTTTATGAGACAATGTGATTGATGTTCTAGATTCTTAGATAACATAACTCAATTGTTAAGATGATTCTGAAGATTTAAGATTATGTTCCACCAACTACTAAATATTTAAGTGAGAGATATTAAATAAATTCTCAAGGACTGAACTAAAATTGCTCAAGTGAGAAAGTATTTCTTTGAGTAAGAAAGCTAGGTTACTCAAACAATAATAGCTCGGTTAAAGGTGGTATTTTTAGTAACAAGAAGATGTGTTGATTTATGTAAGATGTGTTAATAATTTTTTACATATGAGGTTATTAATAATTTCTAATAATTAATAAATAATAACTTTTTTATTCATAGTTTTTTGTAAAATATTATTATACCTGTGAAATGATTAAGTAAAAAAGTTATATAAATATATGTTTGATTATTTAACATATAATTTATAAAAATATAATTAACATTTTAAAGAATTAAATTTTAGATCATAAAAAATTAATTAAAATATATATGAATATTACAGAGGTTAATAATTTTAATAAACTGATAAAATTATATTAAAATTTCATATTTAATTTAATATTATAAATAATATTATCTCATTGTAATATTATCATAGTTAAATTTTAAATTAATTATATATAACTATATAAAATCTATGTATTTTATAAAATAAAGTATGATGTTTTGCAAAAATAAATTTGTTTCAAGAGTGTAAAATTTTCATCAATGAATATTTTCATTATATTCTATAATGAAATACATATTATTTAATTAATCTGAACAGTCAATCTCAAATAAAATAGAAATCAATTTAAAATCAAATGAAAACCTAAGATCAAAAGTAAGTTATTCCAATTACTCTCTCTATATATAATATAAAGTATTTATTTTTACAAGTGATGATAGAACAAATGACACATTTTCCTACTATTTTTGAAAACTTAGAATTTTAACGGTCTGTATACAATGGAATCATACATTTGTATGCATAATTGTAATTAATACCATTTTTTTACTACAATATAAGAGTAAGAGAGTAGAAAAACAAAATAATTGAATACATTTTTCAAATAATATAAAATAATTCATTAGTTTGTATAGAAAATACAATGTAGTATTTATCTTTAATTGAAATACAATTTAGTTACATAGCAATCTTTAGTGCATATTTATAACATTAGAGAAGTATTATAGAATACAAATACTTAATGACAGTAGAAGAAATGTAATCAAAGAATGGCACAAGGAGGTGGTTTTGGTGTGACATGCTTAAATGGAAAAGGAAGCAATATGTTGAAAGGAAAAGGAAGGCCATGAGGTTTATTTGCCTCTTCCAGTTGTTTTTTGAGTCTCTCAATTTCATAAAGTGATAGATTTTGAATTAATTTATAATTTTCTTCAGCCTTAACCCTAGCAACTCTCTCCTCTTCCAATTTTTTCCAAAGAATGGCAGTTTCTTCCTTCAATTTTGATTCCACCTATATATTAAAATAAAAAATTATTTAAAGAAACAAATGAATCACAAGTATTTGATGACAAATGATGTTTAATTATGAAATGCTAACATATAGGTAGTCAAAGTTCACAGTCATACCAAACATAACATGTAAACTTTATGATAAAAAAGTGAATAACAAGTCTCTAATGTCAATGAATTTTGCTTCCAATAAGTCTAATAAAGATTAAATTGATCTTGATTTATTTTAAGTGTTTTAATATTGTTCTAGAACTTATTTAGACTAACTTCTTTATAAAAATTATGAAACAAAACAAGATGAAAAAAATAAAATTAATTTCTCTATCAATTAAATTAGTTTATATACAAACTAATTTAAATAATCTATTTCATATAAATTTTTGAAAAATTTTACTTTTAATAGGTGTATAAATTAATTTCATCTTATAGAAAAAATTCTTCTCATATTTCTTGTAGAAGTTTTTAATGAAGAAATTCATCCAAATATACTTTTAATCAATTGGCAAATCTTGTAACATATTAAAGTGAGTTTTGTAGTGTAAGAAAAATATTTTAAAATTATTTTAATAAATTATCGTAACAAGTTAAATCGTGTTTTATTATAAATATATTAATTTCTCATTGCAAAACCAAGAACAAAAAATTCTACATATCATTATCTTATTTACAAAACATGAAGATAATTATGTACCATAGTACTCATCCGTTTTATCTCATCCTCGTATTGTTGTTGCATTTGCATTTTAATTTCCACCATTTCTGCTTTTGTGTATCCTTTAAGAGAGTCAACTGCTTTTTGTTGAGTATCCCTCATTTTTGCTTTTTCCTGTGGAATCAAGTGAGAAGTTTGTTGCTATTATATACACATACATCATTTACCCAATTGTCAATGTTAAATAATCACTTTCAAGTTTATAATTTCACCTTCAGTTGCATGAACAATTCGTTTGTAAATGGTTGTCGACCATTATGTAATATAACCTTGTTCACAAGTTCAAGAAGTTGTTGAAGTTGTCTTAATTGCTTTTCTTTATCTTTAGTCTTATTATTAAAAAGCACTTTCCGATCACTACATAGAATCAAAATATCCTGAAAAATGTTACAACTTTATCAAAGTCAACCAAAATTTAAAGCATAATATATTTATTTAAATATATATTCATATTTAGACAAATAATATTTAAACAGTAGGAGTGATCAAGAATAATATTGAATAAGACGTAGTTAGTTAAATACAATTAGAATATGAAAACATAAGATAAGAAAATTTTTTATTAATTTATAGTTATTTTGGTAAAAATTACTTTTGATAATTATAAGTTTATTTAAGAAATTATTCAAATATACTTTTGAAAAAATCATAAATTATATAAAACAATACATTCAAAGTGAAAGTAACGTTTTTTTAGAACAAACAAAATAATTATAAATTTTGAAAATATCTTTTCCTAAAATTTAATGGTCAAAATTAAAAATTAGTTAGTGTTCACCATTATAATGAAATTATGTTATTTATATTTTAACTTTGAGAATTAAATATATTTTAATTTTTAAATTTTTTTTTTTTGAGAATTATGAAAATGAAAATAGTAACGATAAAAAACCTTAAGTGGTTGTGGACACTCATGACCTATATAATCCTCAAGTGTCTCCTCATTTTCTTCTAACTCGTCTCCTCCAGTGAAGACAACAATCATGTAGTCAACAATTTTGTGTCCAAACAATGCTTGCAAGGCAAGAAAAGTAGCTTGCTCCTCTTCTGAAAAACGAGTTTTAATAGAAAAGACCATAAGAATAGCATGAATTCCATCCTTAGCCATATCAATACATTTAACTATTTCCTTCCCAACTGAATGAGTTCCATCGAAAAGTCCTGCAAAAAATGTTAGATTTTAGATTTAATATTCATGAAAGAATATAATGGTAAAGACTTGAAACAAAGAAACAACTAATTTTACATGAACTCGAAATATAAATCATCATATCTTTCAAGTACATAGAAATAGATTTCTTTATATTCAAAGAAACAACAATTTTTTAAGGATGTGAAATAAAATATCACCATATTCTCCAACTACATATTTCTTTATATTTGTAAAGACCTAAAACATATTTTTAGTGATGAAACTTGAAACATATTTATATCTTATAAATTCCTCAAGAGAAGAGATAGTGATGATGGAATCATCACTTATTTTAACTCAAATTAAATACATAATATATAATCATAGAAGAAATGAAAAATTGTTGATTTGTACCTGGAGTATCAATAACATTAATAATTGGTTCATTTTTAGTTCTTTGCAATTCACAAACACGTGTTATACCAGAAGAACTTGTCTTTGATTTGAAAGCTCTTCTTCCAAGAATACTATTTCCTGTTGCACTCTTACCATTACCTGTACGTCCAACTAAAACTAGGGTTTTAACTTCATTAGAGAAGAAAGTTTTATCCATCGCACAACTGTAAGAAAAAGATATCTTCAATAAAATTTTACCAATAAAGTAAAAGTATAATATAATAGCAAATAATATGATGAAACATTTCACTGAAAAAACAAGCAGCTTTAAAATAAGTAGAGATGTTGATTAACAATTATGTTAAATTAAACAACACTACATATTAAATAATTAGTTATAAACATAAAAAATGATATTGTATGCATAATAGATAATATGTTTATGACAAGTAAAAGAAAAAATAGTAAGATTGATATAGTACATGATATTTCTCAACTTTCAATTATGATTATTTGATTTTTTTTCTAATATTGAAAGCCCTCTTATATAGAAAGAAAGAAACTATGCTTGCTTGAGAAAAAGCTAACAAGAAATCCTAGCATATAAGAAAGCATTTAAAGTGTGTTTGAGAGTAAGAAGAAAATAATATACCTAATCAAAAGATATTGGGAAAAGAATAATGAAACTTGGAGTTGAATTCCGAATGAAACCAAAAAAGTGAATTATATGTTCTCTACCTCTTGAAAGACTTGGAAATTAGAAAAAGTATCCAAATAAAACAAAAATACAAAGATTCATAAAACGAAAGTTTTTAAAACATGAAAAATTCACATCTAACCTTTTTCAAGCCACCTTATTTATTATATAGTTTTTTTGAAAAAAATTATTATGACCGTTATTGTCTTAATCAAGATAAAAAAATATGCAAACTTATGTTAAAATTAGATTTTTGGATGCAATGTCATTGAGGAATACTACTAAAACGTGTAAATTTATGTAAAAATTATTTTTTTTTAAATCACTATAACTATTATTGACATAATTAACTAACATAAAAAGTGATTTTTTTAAAAAATTATTATTTTAGTGGTTTTCTTTCATGCATAACAATATCGTTCACTTACATACAAAAGTATACTATTTCACACAAACCAATTCATTTATAATTAACAAATGTTATCTAATATCTACAAAATTACTATTATTTTTAACCTAACTAAAATATTAGAATTAAATCAACAAATATTTACTCTATATGGATGGTACAAAAAGCACTATATATTTACAATAAAGATAAGTTATATGTCTTACTATTATTCACCTGCATATTAAGAACTCATATTTACATATATTGTTAAACATTTGATATAATGACAAACATTATACAAAGAAAGATGAGATGTATTCACCCGCATATTAAGAATTCATTATAAAAAAGAAAGAACTTTAAAAAACGTTAATTATATCTTAATCTTTAACCAGATGAGTATCTGAATAATTACAAATTTAAAAATTTGACTTAATCAGTAAAAGTTAAATTAGAAATTAAATAATTTAGATGCTTGAGGTATTTTTATATTTCCACTTTTCATGAATCAATAAATCAGATAATAATTTACAAATATGATAATATACGTGCACTTCATCACATAACATCCACGTATGATAGTGTATATGTACTTCATCACATAACATTCACGCTAGTAGTTATCCAATTGATTTTAACTCTATAAAATTAAATAAAAATAATTAAAATATATTTTATATTATAATTAAAGATAAATAGCCGGTTCAATATAATAAATATTTACATATTTTAATTTTAGTATAATAATAAAAGCAACTAAAATTTCAATCCTTAATTTTATTATTTTTGTTTTGAGCACGGACATTGTTGAATAACCTTAACCATTAAGAAATTCAAACAAAATTAAATATTTTGTATGAAAAAAAAAATAAAGACAATAAATGGTATATGAATAAATTAGATAATAAAACATAAATCAACATCTCATTTACAACTTTTATTTATTCATTTATTTTTTAACTTTTACCATAATTAAAAAATATACAATATTATTCATCTTATTAATATTTACTTATTTAAATTTTGAACATCAAACTTCTAACATCAAATTACTTCAAATCTTTATCTTATAATTATTATTTTCAAATGTTAGTTCATTTATTTTTTTAGTATAATAACAATCACCATCATAATAAATTACCATTATCATACAATTTAGAATTAACCATTATATTCTTTCTCTATAAATATATTATATTTATTTATCAACCAAAACATTATATTCTCAATTAAATTAAGAAACGCATAATTATAAAAATAAATAAATGATATACATTATCAATTAAATGACATAAAATAACCAAACAAAAAGAGATTAAGAATATCCATCGAATAATAATAAATAAATAAGATAAAATAATCAAAATAAAACGATGTTAGAGATATCTACCAAATAAAGATAGTTATAAATAACATAAAATAATTAAATAAAATAAGATTATGGACACTCTATAAAGTAAAAATAATTATAAAAGGTAAATTTAATAACTAAAAAAAATTATGAAATAAGTATAAAAATAACAAATATCGTCTGTCCTTTACATGGATATTTGGACAATAATTAATAAAAGAACTTGATATAATGTCATTCAAAATTTTATGACTTGTTTTTCTCATGAGGTTCAACACTCTTCTTTCAATTTATCTTTTGTGTATTATTTAATTGAAGGGAGGTAAAAGTTTTTTATGAGCCATTTGCTCATTATTGCTTGTGATTGAAATTTAATTTCATTTGTAGCTTGGTTTTCAATCATACTTGATTTTGGATTTCACTTTTGAAAATGATAAGCATTGAGAAGGATAAGTCCTGGAGTGCATATGTGCAAGTTTATCTCTTCTTTCTTTTTTTAGTAATTTTTTTAATTTTTCCTTTTACATTTTTTCTTATATCTTAAATAGTTATTTGGTATTCTTTCATTTATATAATACATTTTAGAAATGTTAAAACAATTAAATTTTGATATTACCTAATAATAATGCAATTAAAATACTGTATAGAAAAAAATATTCTTTTGAAAGTTTGGAGTATAATATAAAAGTATATTAATTGTTTGAAAGTATGAAACGAACTAACAAATGGTTAATATGACAAATTAAGTATTTTTTTTATTAATTTTTAAAATATTTTCACAATAGCATATAAGCCTATAAAATTTCTTTATTCACAAATTAGTCCATAAATATATATTAATTACAAAATAATCCTTGCTGAATTTGTATAATTTTCAACTTAGTCACTGAAGACTTTTAATAAATACATACTAATCCCTAGCAAATTTTTAATATTTTTCTGAGGTCCGGGTCAAGTAATCAAGTGAAGTTTTGTAAACATTTTGTAATTAATATAAATTACATAAATTAAAAATTTTAAGGACTGATGTTTTGAATGCTTATACTTTGATAAAAAGGTGTATAATGAAAATAAAAATATTAGTTATATAAAATTAGTTGCTCTAGGGCAATTAATAGAAGAATTTACAAAATAAAATATTTGTTTAAGTATTGGACCATGTAACACACCGTTTTTATTGTATACATATTATACTTCGAATAATATCATTTATCAAAATGTTACGTTTGATTTAGTTTCCATCTCTCTTAAGCATGAAAACGGATTGCTTATGAAAGATTAACTTTATTTATGTAAAAATATTAATGTAAATATGTAAATGATGATCTAAGTATGAAAAAAAAAAAGTATAATTACATTAAAAAGTGGAAAAAAAATTAGTTTTCCAAAATTAAATATTAAATTAACTGGTAAATAATAATCCTCACCAACTTAACTGGCAACAAATCAATGATTTGTATTCAAAATGAAAGAAAAAGGGTTTTATCATTATAAAGGTGTTGTTTTTCTTCCAATAAAAAGGAAGAATGATCTATATTGCATACCAGTATTTAGAATTTCATAATTTGGTGTTAAAAAATGGATTTCTTGAATATCAAAACCCCAAGTTATGTTCAAAAATCACATAAATTAGGGTTACACATAGAACTCTACAAAGGAAACAATTTTTCTAATTTTGTTTCGAAATTGAAACCGGAATTCGTTGTTTATGTGATTCTGAAACACAAGGACAATTTCCAGAAGGTTAATTTGCACATAAACACAACAAGTTATAGAATTCTGAAATTATAATACCAACAACACAAATTCCATGAATCTTACCAACAAAAAACAAAACCCTACTATATCAACCACATCACTTCCATACACAAGATCAACCCAATACTATTTCTTCAATGAAAATTGTATCTACCAATTCAATCTAACAATTGGTCTATCAGATACACAGAAAACCCTAAAAGCAAGGAGTTACATGGTTCAAGAGCTAGTGAATTTGGTAACAGCCTTGGTTCCTTCTGAGACGGCGTGTTTGGCCAATTCTCCCGGCAACACAAGCCTGACCGCGGTCTGAATTTCCCTTGAAGTGATGGTGGGTTTCTTGTTGTAGCGAGCAAGTCTAGAAGATTCTTGCGCAAGCTTCTCAAAGATGTCGTTGATGAAACTGTTCATGATCCCCATGGCCTTGCTTGAGATCCCGATGTCAGGGTGAACCTGCTTCAGGACCTTGAAGATGTAGATCTTGTAGGTCTCCACACTCTTCTTGCTCCTCTTCTTCTTCTTGTCACCGCTGGCTCCTCCCTCCTTCGGAAGCTTCTTGCCGGCCTTTGGCTTCTTCTCCGCCGGCGCCTTCTCTGCCACCGTCGACTTCTTCTCCTCCGCGGGCTTCTTCTCCGCTGGCTTCTTGTCTGCCTTTGGTGCCATGGCCAATTGAGAATTAGGCACTCTGAAGAAAATTAGGGTTTGGAATTGGGAATTGAAAGGATTGAACCTGTAATAGTAAGATTGTTGAAGTGTTGAATGAAAAGAGGTGGCAGAGATTACTAATATATAGAAAGGTTTTCGCGTTCTTATTGGTGGGAAAGGTTTGGCGCGGATCGATGACGTGGATACCCTATCTTCTCTGCTCAAGTAAAAACATAGACGGACAGGATTTATTAAGATTGAATACAATGGACGCATATTGATGAAACAAAATTAAAATTACCATTTATATAAAAGGGATACAAAAATATAATTATACATGATTTAAATACAAAAAAAATTATAATAAATACGTAATTAAAATAGAAAAATAAAGATAATGATAGAAATATGTGGTTACAAATTGTATTATAAATAATTCAGAAATGTGGTCCGATTACTTATATAAAATGGGTAAAAAAAAATATAATTATACATTATTTAAATATAACAAAATTATTAGATAATTAAAATAGAAAAATAAAGGTAGTTGTTTTCTGTATGATACAAATTGCTTTCTACACTAAATCATTTTTTAATATATCGGATAATATCTTATTTTTATTTTAAGAATTTTTTACATACTTAGAAATATCTCTATCATATGTTAACTACATAATAAATATCGATAGACAATCATTTACTACACAATATAAATTTTTGTTTTTTCAATAATTAAATTAAATGTTAATGATTTTTTAAGAGTTTGTTATAATGAGATATTGTTTTGTTAAGATATTTACAACTTTAGTTTGTTAAAATGAAATATTTATAACTTTTAGTTTGTTAACACCTTTTTTCTTAATTACACTTATTAAAAAAAGTTTGTCTCAATTGAGTGTGGGAGAGAAAAAAAATTATATAACAAATAAATTTTAAAATATAAATAATAAAAACATTTTTGATATTTTAAGGATAAGAAGTAATAATTGTCAAAAAAAAAAGATAGAAGTGTGGTTACAAATTGTATTATAAATAATCGAGATGATTGGTCCGATTACTTATAAATTGATATGATAATGTTGAGATAAGTTAAATACTTGTTTCAAAATGAGTTAGTCATAATTAATCTAAATCAATCTAAATGGTTAATTTGATCCAATAAATCATGATAATCCAAGTTTATTATGAATAATATTCTTCTTTGTCTTTATATATATATATATATATATATATATTAATCAGTTAAAATTTAATATTATGAATATCAAATATTTACTTGAGCATTGGAAAATCTTTTATAGGTAACTCCATCCGACCAAGACCCAAAAGGGGATCAACATGTAACACTTAAGATTTACTCAAAGACAAGACAAAATAGAAAACACTTGTGCGATCCATAAAAAATACAAATTCATAAATTTAATTTAAATACAATCTAGTTACATAGCAATTCTTAGTGTATATTTACAACATTTAGAACATTACACATATTTACATAATTTGGAAAGGTTTGAAGATAATATGATCAAAGAATGTGAAAATAGGTTGAAGTTGTTTGTCTAAGAATATATTCAATAGGTTAAACAGAAAAGGAAGTCAAGTTCTTCTTCTATTTGTCTCCCAAATCTTATTTCAGTCAAAGTTTGAGTTTCAGGTATGACTCCCAATGTTTTCTTCCTAATCAAAGTTTGAGTTCTCCTATTATTGAACTCGTCACTGATTCAGGATGCGACGAAGCTATTCAACAAAGTCACTGATTCAGTGCTTCATTTAGTGTTAGGGCATGCGTTGATTGGAGATTTTATCATGTTTAGGAACAAGGGCTTGCATTTAGGGTTGGGTATGGTTGCAGCTTCAAAATCAAGATTTGAGTTTGAGATTTGGTAACAACTTTAGGAAAGTGGGTTGGGTTTAGGATTAGGTATGGTTGCAACTTCAAAATCGAGTTGGGTTTGAGATTTAGGAACGGTTAGATTGGGAAGCACTCAGTATCCGAAAAATTCTAAGGGACAAAAGTTATGTGAAGATTATGTTAGACTAGGAAGCACACAATATCTAAAAAATGAAAAACGGCCAAAGTTTTGGTGAAAATCTTGTTAGGTTAGAAAGCATATAGTACCTGAAAATTTGAAAGCCACAAGAGTTTTATGAGGATATGTGAGAGCGCCAAGTAAATGTGTCAAAAAAATATTTTATATTAATTAATATACTAATATAAATATTAATTTAATTTAATAAATTAAAAATTTAAGTATACTTATACTGATTTTTTTAATTATAAAAAATACATAATTTAATATAATTGTAAAGGGTAGAAATGGATAAAGATTATTTATGGAATTATCATAATATGATAATATAATAAAAATCTTTGTAGAGTATTCCCTAAAATTCATCAAGATCTAGAACATACATTCCTCTAATATATATTTCGATATTTATGTTATTATGATGAACTTTAATAAATAAGATTTATATTTTTTTTATATATCTTTAGTAAAATAACATTTTTCTCTTGTTTTATTTTTTTAAAATATGTTATCCACTATTAAGATATATGCAAAGATAATTATTTATAATTAATATATATACAATAATTAATTTGGTTATAACTGACATAATATATTGATTATTTAGAGAGTACTCACTTAATCTTTCACTCATACTCTTAAATCTCTTTATTTGAAATCTTCTATAGAAAGATCTCTAGTCAATATTTCTCAACTGGGACCATTCTTCAAATCTTGAAACCCTACTTGTTTTCACCTTGGATTATTCATGCTTTCTCTCAGTAGGATTCATTAATTTTATTTAAATTGATTTTATTGACAAATTAAGTGTTGAAGCTAACTAAGTTTCATATTTATGCATTTATATATAAATATGTTTTATCTCCAACATGGTCTTAGATTTTAATATCTTAAATTTAAAGTTATCAATTTTTTTCAAACAAAATATTTATTATGTGATTTCATGTTTTTTTAAATATGTGTTTTTCATTTGCACTTTAACACATTTAATTGTTTAATTTTTGGTATTGTTAATATAATATTTTTCTTTAATAGGTATGGGATTAGATAAAAGTTGGATGCAAATAATTGATAGAACACAACTTTTACATGAAAAAGAAGTTATAGACTTCATTGAAGTTGTAGTTACTGATCTTGAGGAAGGAAATGTCCTTGCAAAAAATGCAACAATAATCTTTTTCCATCTAAAAGAATCGTATATGAGCACTTGATCACAATGGGACAAAAAGAGATTATGTTACATGGGATCTTCATAGAGAAGTAGAAAGGAATATTATGAAGATGATGACAAGAAAAATTATAGTGATGGGATTCAAAGTATGTTACATGATATTGGGAGTGCTATTAATGTGGAAGACACCAAAAGCAACGAAATAAGGTATACAACAAGTCCAAAGTATAATACAATGTGGAGCAAAGACATCAAAATAAATTTTTTCAATAATTCAAAAAATATGTAAGAACTATTTAAACATGTTTGACTATTATTAAATAGATTAAGCACATTTGTCTTATTATTTTTTTTCAATAAGTGGAGCTTTTGAAAAGAGAAGGTGACACAAGAATAAATGAATCATTATTTTACTTGGCTTGTGGACTAGATTCACAGTATTTATGGTATTTACTGAAATACAAGTTATTTAATAAATGGTTAGAGATTTAATATAAATGATTGAAACATGTACTTGAAATCACAAAATATAGGAGTTTTAGTTAGAGGTGATGAGAATACAAGTTAATTTGGATTACTTTGGTGTCTTGACAGATATTATTGAATTAAGTTACTCTGGTGAAAATAATGTTATTTTATTTAAATGTGATTGGTGGGATGTGTATTCCAAGGGGAGAGGATATAAAGAAGACAAATATGGATTTATTCTTATTAATAGTAATCGAAAATTGATAACTAATGAACTATATACCTTAGTCAATCAAGCTCAACAAGCATATTATGTTAAAGATACCAAAGATCTTAATTGGTTAGTAGTAGTGAAAAGAAAGCCTCTAGATTGTCTTAATTTAATTTAATTTAATTTAATTTAATGTGTCAGATAATAAACATGAGTTTTTATTGAATAGAAATCACTTAGCCTATACTAAAACTAATAAAAATTCAATGATACCTATAGAAATTATTGATAAACATGATAGTATGAAAATTGATTATTAGTTTATATCATTTTACAAAATAAACTTTGTTACTAATTACCTTTATTTTTTTCAATGATCTATATTTAAACTAATCATATCTATTTTTTTTTTATTTCCATCCATATAAATTTATATATAACTTTTATTTACTTTTATATTTATATGTATATATATAATTATTTAGATAATTTAAATTTTATATGTTAAATTCAAATAATAAATTTAAATTTGAAGTAAATATATTATTTATTAATACCGTAATAAAAAGTATAAAGGTATAAATATATGAATAAAAATATCAAAAACAAGTTTGTAAAATGGCACAATGGAATTATAGTTTTTTTTTTCTTAACAAAAGTTTATGGATTCAAGTTTTAAGGAGTACAAATTTAATATTTTTTTTTAAGAACTGCTAGTAATATAATAATAATTAAAAATATTATTATATGATATTTTAGGTTATATAATCATTATTAATTCATACACATTAAGTAATTTTTTATTAATTATATTCTTATTAAAAGAAAAATAATTTTATCATATAATATTTTATATAATATATAATTATTTGTGACTTGTATATTTTGTATTATTAATGAATCTTTTGTGACAAATTAAAAAAATAGTCACGATTAATATACAAAATAATAATAAATTTAATATATTGCATTATTACAAAAGTAATAGTGACTTATAAAAAAAAATCATAAAATCAAATGAATTTTGACATAAGTATTATTGAAATTTAAAGAGACATAGTAAAAATAAAATTGTGTCATTAGAAAATCATAAGTTTAAATATAAAGTAGAATAAATTTAATATTTTTTAATAATTACTAGTAATATAATAATAATAAAATTTAATATTGTATAATTACTATTAATTTATAAAAACTCAACAAAAATTTATTAATTATATTTATGTAAAAGTATAATTTTATTATATAATATTTTATATTAATGAATAATTATTTGTGACATCTATATTTTGTTATTTTTAAAATTGTGTGTGATTAATTAAAAAGTATCACAAATAATATATGATACTGTTAAGTTTTATATTTATCACTATTAATTCATTATCATCACAAAATGAAAAAATAATGTTGACTTTGTGAAAAAAATCATAAATTTAAATTCAAAATTTTTTCCTAATATAAATATATGTATTTATAACCTTTATTTTAAGTATATAAATTTATAACTAAACAAGGGTTAATTAACAATTAATAGTTTGTCATTAATAACAAATAACTAATAGTAAATAATTGATAAATATTTAATAAATTTTATATTAATTTTATTTTTATATGAGAAAAATAGTTTTAATATATATATTTTTTTAGAAATTATTTATGATATATAATCTTTTATATATATTGAGAATTGGGCACTCTGAAAAAAAAAACTAGGGTTTCGAATTGGGAATTGAAATGATTGAAACTGGGATAGCTAGATTGTTGAAGCGTTGAATGAAAAGAGCTTGCAGCGATTACTAATATATAGAAAGGTTTTCGCGTTCTCATTGGTTGGAAAGATTTGGCGCGGATCCATGACGTGGGTATCCTATCTTCTCTGCTCAAGTAAAAACGTTGACGGAGAGGATTTATTAGAATTGATTCCAATGGACGCAGATTGATGAAACAAAATTAAAATTACCATTAATATAAAACGGGTACAAAAATATAATTATACATCACTTAAATAAAAAAAATTATAGTAAATACGAAATTAAAATAGAAAGATAAAGAAGTGTGGTTACAAATTGGATTATAAATAAATGAGATGATTAGTCCCGCCACTTATAAATTGAGATAATAATGTTAAATAATTGGTCTAAATGAGTTAATTATAACTAAACTAAATTAATGATTAGATTAATCTAACAAATCATGATAATCCATGAACTATGTTCTGATTATATATATATATATATATAAATTATTTATTTGAGTGTTGAAGAATCTTTTATAGGTAACTCTATTCGTCCAAGATTCAAGAAGATATCCACGTGTAGGACTTCTTAAAAGATAAAAAAAAATCGAAGACATTTTTGTGATCCATAAAAAATACAAATTCATAAATTTAATTCAAATACAATCTAGTTAAATAGCAATCCTTAGTGTATATTTATAACATTTAGAACATTACACATATTTATATAATTTGGAAATGTTTGAAGATGATATGATTAAAGAATGTGACAAATAGGTTGAAGTCGATTGTCTGAGAATATATTCAATAGGTTAAACAGAAAAGAAAGTCAAGTTCTTCTTCTATTTGTCTCCACCAAATCTTGTTTCAGTCAAAGTTTGAGTTTCACGTATTACTCTTAATGTCTCATTCCTAATCAAAACTTGAGCTCTGATTTCTTAACTCACCATTGATTCAGGACACGATGAAGTTATTTAAGGAAGTCACTGATTCATGGACAGAGATACAAAATCCAGATCCTTCCTCACTGCTTCATTTAATATAAGGGTTTGCATTGATTGGAGATTTTATCACATTTAGAAAGGAAGGCTTGTATTTAAGTTTGAGTATGGTTGCAGCTTCAAAATCAAGAATTGAGTTTAAGATTTGGGAACAACATTAAGAAGACAGGCTTGAGTTTAGGATCGATTATGGATGCAACTTCAAAATCAAGTTGGGCTTGAGATTTGGAAACGGTTAGATTGGGAAGCATACAATATTTGAAAAATTGCAAGCAGAAAAAGTTGTGTGAATATCTCATTAGGCTGTGAAACAGACAGTATCTGAAAAATTGAAAACAACTAAAGTTTTGTGAAGATCTGATTAGATTGAGAAGTACATAATATTTGAAAATTTGAAAATGACAAAAGTTTTGTGAAAATATGTGAGAGCGCCAAATAAATGTGTCAAAAGAATATTTTATATTAATTAATATACTAATATATAATTATATTTATTAATAAAAATTGAAGTATAATTATACTGATTTTTTTAAATATCAAAAATACATAATTTAATATAATTGAAAGGATAGAAATGGATAAAGATAATTCATGGAATTATCACAATCTGTTAATATCATTAAAATATATTTTTTATATATCTTCTAATAAAGTAACATCTTTTTCTTGTTTTATTTTAAATATGTTATTTAATATTAAGATATATGTAAAGATAATTATTTACAATTAATATATATACATAATAATTAATTTTATTATAATTGACCTAAGAGTAACAAACTTATTTTTGAAAATTTTTAGATAAACTCAAAAACTTATATATTGATTATCTAAGGAGTACTTACTTAATCTTTACTAGTATACTTTTACTCTTAAATCTCTCTCTATTTGAAAATCTTTTATAATAAGATCTCTAGTTGATATTTCTCAGCAGCTTGGTGACCATTTTTCTCTTCAAATATTAAGTTTTTATCTCATGATATTCACGCTTCCTCTCGATAATAAGAGCATTCATTAATTTTATTTAAATTGATTTTATTGGCAAATTAATTTTTCTAATATAAGTGTTCAAGCTAACTAAATTTCTTTGTTCCCTATATTTATGCATTTATATATAAATATATATTATTTGGAACATGGTCTTAGATTTAATTATCTTAAATTTAAAGTTATCATTTTTTTCAAACAAAATATTTATTATGTGATTTCATGCTTTTAAAATATGTGTTTTTATTTGCACTTTAACACATTTAATTGTAAAATTTCTGGTACTGTTAATATAATATTTTTCTTTAATAGGTATGGAATTAGATAAAAGTTGGATGTAAATAATTGATGGAACACATCTTTTACAAAAAAAAAAAGGAGTTATAGACTTTATTGAATTTGCATTTACTGATCTTGAGAAAGGAAAGTTAATAAGATACCCTTGCAAAAAGTTCAATAATAATCTTTTCAGTCTAAAAGAATCATATATGAGCAATCACAATTGAGATAAAAAGAGATTATGTTATATGGGATCTTCATGGAGAAGTAGCGAAGAAATTTTATGAAGATGATGACAAGAAAAATTAAAGTGATGTTGAAGACACCAAACAAAGCAACGAAACAAGGTATACAACAAGTTCAAAGTATAATACAATGTGGAGCAAAGACATCAAAATGAAAATTTTCAATAGTTCAAAAAATATGTAAGAATTATTTAAATATGTTTGACTATTATTAAATAGGTTAAGCACAATTATCTTATTATTATTGTCATTAAGTTGGGCTTTTGAAAAGAGAAGGCGACACAAGAATAAATAAATTAGTCATTATTTTACTTGGCTTGCGAACCAGATTCATGTATCTCCCAATACAAGTTATTTGATACATGGTTGGAGATTTAATATAAAAGATCGAGATATGTATTTAAAATCATAAAATAATGAAGTTTTAGTTATACATGATGATAAGAATACATGTAATTTGGATTATTTTGGTGTGTTGACAAATATTATTGAATTAAGTTACTATGGTGGAAATGATGTTTTGTTTTATTTAGATGTGATTGGTTGGATGTGTATTCCAAGTGAAGAGGATAAAAAAAGACAAATAAGAATTTATTCTTATTAATAGTAATTGTAAATTGAGGACTAATGAGCCACATGTCTTAGTCAATCAAGCTCAATAAATGTATTATGTTAAAGATACCAAAGACCCTAATTGGCTAGTAGTAGTGAAAACAAAGCCTCCAGATTGATATGATATGCCAAAAAAAAAATATAAATAAAGTGTGTCAAGTAAACAAAGACACTAGCCAATTTCACTTACATTTAATGTGTAAGATAATAAACATAGATTTTCATTGGATAAAAATAATATTAATATACAAGAAAGAAAAGTTATTATATTTATCAGGAGGATCAATAACCTTAATAATTAATCCATTTATTTGCAATTCACAAATACCTGTTACACGAGCAGAACTGGTCTTGGATTTGAAAACCCTTGTTCAAAAAATACTACTTCCTGAAGCATTTTTATCATTACCAGTTGCACCAACTAAAACTAGGGTCTTTTAGAGGATGGAAATTTTCTCATCACAATAAATTCAAGTTATAACTGCAAGGAGAATATACCTTAAATAAATTTGTTGCAATAAAATAAATATGTTGATATGATGCAAATAATATGTCAAACATTTATGAAAAAGAAAATTTGAATAAAAATTTAATGAACAAAATCGTAAATCATAAAATTATAATATAACACATTTTGTATCTACAGATAAAATAAATAAATAAAATAAAATAAAATAAAGTATTTGAGAGATATTTTTGAAAAATAAAAGAAATGAGAATATATTGTCTTAATTTGATTTTTTTTTAAATTATAATTGAAACTCATTTAATTTAATTAAGAAGGTGAATAATGTAGCAGAAAATATTCTTAATCTTTAACCAGGTTTGAAATTTATTTTAAATTTTGATTGTATTAATTTTAGTTAGATAGGACTGAGAGTGAGAGTGACAACAAATTTAACTAGAAAAAGTTTTAATTGCATTACCTACTTTAGTTGCAGGCATAAGAGAAAATAGATAATATATATAAAAAATACAATACATGTTATATATTTCTCAAGTTTTAAGTTGCAGGCATAAGAGAATATAGATAATATATATAAAAAAAATACAATACATGTTATATATTTCTCAAGTTTTAAGTTGCAGGCATAAGAGAAAATAGATAATATATAAAAAAAATACAATACATATTATTTATTTCGCAAGTTTTAAGTGTATGACTATTTTCTGATTTCCTAATGTTGCAACCTTTTTATAGTTGCTGGTGAAAGAATTTAGTCTTGCTTGAGAAAGCACTTAACAAAAATCCTAACTCCTAAAATAACATAAATCTTGGTGTGTTTAAGAGTAGCAAGAGAACAATATGCCTAAACAAAACTTTCCAAACGTCCAAATCTACGTTGGTTTCCAAATCCAAAACTTCCAAAAGATCTTCGTTGATTCCACCTAAAATTGAAAATGAAGATGTTTTATGTCCTCTTCAATTACATTTTCACTATAAGAAAAAAGTTATTTAGAGACTAATTTTTAGCTATCAAATAAAATAGTTACTAATTGTGACCAAAATAATTATCAAATTAAATTTTAGTTGCTAAATAATTATAAAATATAAGTAATGATTTTAATTTAGTGACCAATTAGGTTAAGATAGTTGGTATCTAACATTACCTATAAAGGTTTTAGTGACTTATGCTATTAGATTCTAAATTGATATCTAGTTAAGTTATAGGTTAATTTAGAATTTAATGGTATTGGTTACTAAAACCTTAGTAACTAATGGTAGATACCAATTATCTTGACTTAATGTTCACTAAATTCAATCATTATTTCTATTTTGTATTTATTTAACAACCAAAATCTAATTTGGTAACTATTTTTGTCACAATTAATAACCATTTTATTTGGTAACTAAAAATTGATTTCTAAATAACTTTTTTATTGTAGATTTTGGTTTTGAGAATTAGATCTATTACCAAGTTCATCTGTGAGGATAGCTAGTACACTAAGTTTTAACGTTGCTATAAAATTGAAAGAATATAATTTGTGTTTATAGTGTTACACGAGCATGGATTTGGAGGATAGATTAAGTTGAAGAGATCCAGAAGGTTTGGCTAAGAAAGCAAGTGCAAAAACTGAAGTTGTCTTAAGAAAAAGTAAGTTTTTCATTTTTTTTTTTTGCATTTTTTTCTCTATCAAACAATATAGTTTATTTCGTACTTAGCAAATACTTGTTCCTCATTTAGGTAACTAAAATCATTAAAATTAAAATTTGCAGTAAATCTACAGTGTTGTGGTGTCAGAATATTGATAAAATAATTGTTAAATTAATATATGATAAGATTCATGGTGTAGGTGATATTTTGTGTTTATAGAATAGAAACACAAAAATTTGGTTGCTAATAAATGTGAATTTTACTTTATTTAATTATGATTTAGACAACACAAATAGAATTATTTTTGAAAATAAAAACTCATCACCGACCTAGAATTTTAAAATGTTTAATTCAAAAAAGTTAATTGCAATTTTTAATCCAATTTTACATGAATTTTAATGAAAAAAAAATAAGTAGTTGAATAAAATTGACTTAGCAGAATTTAACTAAATAACCTAGAAAATAAGAGTTAAGAGAAAAGTGATGGAAAAGAAATTTTTATTAGAAGACTCTTGCTTCTCTAATTAGCTAGATGCAAATGATAAATGGTTGACTTTATTTACACTACATAAGAACATTCTAGACTCTTAATTAATTTAAAGATTTCAAACTACTTTATTAATGATAGACTTCTTTCAACTAACTTATTTATTGTAGGCTTCTTCCAACTAACCTATTAATTATAGGTATCATAGATATCTCTAAAACATTGTAGACTTTTCCCAACTACCCTATTAATGATAAAAAACTCTATAATATTGTAAAAAAAATTAACTTTATTTTCAACAAAATTTGTATTTTAAAGTGTTGAGTAGAACTGAATGTCACTATCCTTAATAAGTTGGACCGCTGGTCCACTCAGGAAAGACCCATTTGGAAGACTATAAATTAGAAGATGATTTCAAGATAGAACGTATTGTTACTTTCATCCTAAATATCCTAAAATATCATAATGTTAACTGACTTGAGCATCCAAATATTTGCATAGACCTCTTTTAGAACTGAGGACTGAATCAAGAATGCATACAACTAGAACTTAGAAACAGTTAAAGCCAACCGAAGACTCGTCGATTATCTAGACTAACCAATCTTGCAACCACTAAACAAAATTGTTTTAAATAGAGAATATATTTTGAGCTCATCATCTCTTAAACAAGTCCCAAATACCCAGTCACAAAATTGTTAAAAAGATAAAAAAATAGCTAGCATTGACTTAAAAATGGCTAAGTCAATTCTATTAATATCTTATATTAAACATATTCATTTAGTTAGTTAAATTGATTTTAATCCAACACCATAATAAATAATCTTATTTATTAAAAAGTTAGCGTGGATTTAAAACTAGTTAAGTCCATTCTATATTTCTGGAATTAGCATATGCTTAACCTAAATATATGTTTTATATAATATAAAATTAAATCTAAAAATAATTTTACACGCTTTTTCAATTTTTTAAAAAATTGCTTTTGCATCTGACTCTAATAATATTGTATTATTATTCTTTAAAAAATAGTTAAATCTTCTACGATACAAAACATTTGTACCACTGATAACAACTTCAATTCTTACTCTGCATATTATTTGTTCATACCATAAATGTTGCTGCCATCTGAATTTTATGTACCTATTAGGAAATTTCCGCACTGTAACATTTTTCATGACTATGTCTCTTATGATTATCCCTTATACATTCTCTTCTCTTTCCACCCGACCATGATACACAGGACACCTTAGATTTACCATAACTGATGCAGAATTTGTTGCTAATACTACGATAAGTAACATAAATGCAGGCCAACTAAAGTCAAAGCACAGAAATATTTTGATGTACAAACCATTTATTAGATAAAGGAACTAAAATTTGAACTAAGAAAGTCCAAAATAAATTTATTAAAAAACTAGAAGCACATTTCAAGTTTCAAAAAGGTGGAACCCAACTTATTATTTTTCTTACATGATGATGTACAATGTAGAAATATGGTGATTTTTCTAATCCATAGAATTTCATAACAAATCAACAGATGATTCATCCACTTCAAGTCATTAACATTTCAATATTGAATTCAAAGTGGTTCTTTCTTCAATAACCTCAACTTCTAAGCCAACGACTTGTGATATGCTTTCATATTCTAGAAGGTTAACTTGAGTTGTAATCGGAAAGCACCACTTTATTATTCTATTATGTTAGGGAAACATGAGCAATCAGCTTATTCAACTATATCATTTTAAATTCAATGCAGTGCTTTTCTTCAGTTAACTCAAGTTTTTGGCAATTGACTTTCATCACACACACACACATATATATATATATATATATATGCATTAATATTATCCTAAGTTCCTCTCTTGGCTTTGAATCTAGACTATTATCTTTTCTTTATTGTTAATACTCTACTGTGGCAACCCTAATAATTGTCCTATATTACTATAACATATTGCTATGCCACTAGATCATTTCGTGACTCAACAACAATGGGAAGAACCATCTCAAGATTTGTTGGTTCCATCATGGCCCTTTTCACTATGGCAAATGCACAATCCCTGAACTATGTGAATGATGACTGCCACAACTCGACAACAAAAGAACAAACCCTAACCCTAGCATTCCAAACCAACCTCAACAACACCCTCTCAAGGCTCTCTTCTGATGCTGCCACAAGCAAGGGTTTCAACAACACTGCCACAGGAAATGGCAGCACCCCAGTTGATGATGCTGTGTATGGCCTCTATGACTGCAGGGGTGATGTCACAGGACCCTTCTGCCAGTTCTGTGTCTCCACCGCAGCCTCAGAGATTCTCCGGCAATGCCCTAACAGATCCTCCGCTGTGATATGGTATAACTACTGCATTCTCAGGTACTCAAACAGAAACTTCTTTGGGAACCTCACCACAACCCCATCATGGGAAATTGTGGAGTCCAATAAGAACAGCACTGACCCAGAAGAGCTTCAGAAGGCTGAGAGCTACATGCAAAGCTTGAAGAGAGAAGCCACTGTGGAGAGCAACAAGTTGTATGCAATGGGAGGGTTCAATCTGAGTGATGGTGAGAAAAGGTACGGTTTGGTGCAGTGCAGTAGGGACCTCACCAGTGATGAGTGCAGCCAGTGTTTGGAGGCCATGATAGAAAAAGTTCCTCAGTGTTGTGCTACAAAGCGAGGATGGCAGGTTTTGGCTCCAAGTTGCCTCATAAAGTATGATGATTACATGTTCTTCACAGATCAAACTTCTTCTCCTTTGCCTACTCCAGGTACATATAGTTACTTCATCAAGATCAGTTGGTTTAGATGAACTTCTTATCAAACAAAGAAATCATATTTAGATTTGATGGTCAATGTAGTTTAAAGATTCAATTTTGTTTACTTGGTCTGTTGAATTAGGAACCATAAACCAGTTGGTATGAGTAACAACTATCAAGGTTAATGTGGTTTGAAGATTTTGGTTCAGATAGTAATAATAAAACAGTTGATATGTGTCACTGTCAAGGTAAACTGTTGATTAAGTTTGTAATAATGACAACAAGTGTTCAACAGGCTTGACTTTGGAACATATATGACTTAGAAAACGTTTGTGTTTGATGGAGAAAGCTTGCATTTAATTTATTGGTGAAAAGACTGCTTCACTTTTTATATTGTAAATCATTCTTCTTGTCATCAGAAAAGTATTCGTATCAGATTAATATTTTTATTTATATTTTTCTAAAATATCAAATCGCCTATCGTATAAAATATTGAAAATGATTCTTCAAACGGTGGACATGAGCAGGGGAAAATAATATAAATAATCAGAAATATAATATTTATGTATAATTCGTAAACAACAACAACCATCCACAGTTATTTTTAGTTTACATATTTGACTTGTAGATTCGACCGTTCAAAAGTTATTTTTTACATGGAAAAAAATTTAGATGGTATAATTAAAGTAATCTTTCATAAAAAACTTCTGAGTTATATAATCTAAAGTGTCTTTCATATTGTAGAATCTAAAGATTACTTTTTTAAAAAAACCTTTTAGATTGTGAAATCTAAAAATTATTTTCAAATTACATAATCTAAAAATTACTCTTAGAAAACCAAAAAGACTTCCCTCAAAATGTGTGATTTGTTTCCCGGATGAAGAAAGCATGAGAGATAAAAAATTGTAAGACAAAAAAACACGATCATAGAGGAGATGAGAGATACTAAGGGTATTTTTGTGTTTTAAACACCCCACGGAGGTGCAGATAGAAATCATGGGGGTGCAGGAATAAATACCCCAAAATCTTTGTACTACTATACACTATGAAATTTCTTTTTGCACCCAATGTTTTTCTTCTGCACCCCATAAACATTGAAATCTTGACTTTGTTCTTTGTTTAAAATTCTTTATGGATCTGCAATCTGAAACTTAAAAACATATACTGTGCTACACTATCATGACATTAATTTGAAGTCAACAACACAATACATAAATAACGGGTGGTTGCAAGAAAGGGAACAGTTCTATCTTTTAAAGACTCCATAGAAGTGCAAGAGAAAATCATGAGATGCAAAACGAAATAGCAAACAAATTAATGGTATGCAGATAAGAAAAGTTTCAAAAGAGTCTATGATTAAGCTCAACACACTATTGGTGATTCCATTTTTTGGGTTATATAGGCTTCATATAGCAGAAATATCAGTATCACCAAAACTATTCAGTTAACACCGTAATTTTTCGAAGCCTATGAAGTCATATAATTAAAATAGTTTAATATTATGCACTCTACATGAATTAATGTAAAGTTTTGGAATGCATTTATATATATATATATATTGCATGTTCATATATTTTTCTATTGTTGCACTTGCAGCTAAGAATGGAGGTTCCATTGACTCAAAAACATTGATCATAATCATTGTGAGTGTATTGGTGGCACTGGTTTTTCTTTGTTGCTCTATCTACTACTTCTGGAAGAAGCATCTGACAAAAAAAGGTGATTACCATTACATTCACATGTTGAAAAACTTCATCTGTGGAAATAATGCAAAATACAAAAAACTGACTAGTTTCCTTGGCAGATGAACTGATATCAGTGAACACCCCTAGATCTTTTCATGGCCATGTTCAAAGAGAGGAAGCACTGAATGCAGACCTTCCAACAATCCCTTTAATCTGGATTCAACATAGCACTAACTACTTTTCAGAGTTGTCTAAATTAGGAGAAGGTGGATTTGGTCCTGTCTACAAGGTGTCACTGAATTTTGGACTTGCTTTCAAGCTATGCACAATTTGCTTTGACTTTTCTTGGTTTGACCTTTCCTTTCTTCCTTTCATCATTCTCTTTCAGGGTAATTTAGAAGATGGAACAGAAGTTGCTGTCAAAAGACTCTCTAAAGCATCTGGTCAAGGCTTGGAGGAGTTCAAGAATGAAGTAATCTTCATAGCCAAACTGCAACACAGGAACCTTGTGAGACTCTTGGGGTGCTGCATTGAGGAAAATGAAAAGCTGCTTGTGTACGAGTACATGCCAAATTCTAGCCTTGATTCTCACCTGTTCAGTATGTTTTGACAAAACTTAATCCTTCATTTTTTATTGTCCTCATTGTTTCTACAATTCTATAGATTGCATGATTCTTAGAAGTTGTTAAAGGAATTTCATGCAACTCTACAGAGAACATGCTAATAGCAAGGATAGTATTGCAATGTGGTAGAGTTTGCAGGTGTAACTTTTTGTCAAAAAACTGAATTGTTTTAGAAGTAAACAATTATTTTACACCTTTCTGTGAATATGTATGCATATATGATGAAACAGAACCACAAAAAACTATTATTGGCAGTCTTCAAATTCTGACATAAACACCTTGTTTAGAAAAGTTATTTCAAAATATAATGTAAAAATATCAAATAGTTTTGGTGAGACTTATTACTTTAAGAATATCCAAATCTTGATTATCTAATTTTCTCAATATATGTATAGTGGTGATATCTTTTATTTTGTACATCCCTTCTGGTGTGTGTTAGAATTCAATAGGATTGCTTGAATAGACAGTAAAAGAAATAGTTTCTGAATCACACAAGTTCCACAGACAAGTTTGTTATGGTTTTCTATTCCACATATTACAGTGCTAACAACTTTTTCCTGTGTCACTTGCATGCCAGATGAGGAGAAAAGAAAGCAACTAGATTGGAAGTTGAGACTGAGCATTATTAATGGAATTGCAAAAGGACTTCTGTATCTTCATGAAGACTCCAGACTTAGAATAATACATAGAGATCTAAAAGCCAGCAATGTACTTCTGGATCAAGAGATGAATCCAAAAATATCAGATTTTGGATTGGCAAGAACATTTGAAAAAGGCCAGAGTCAAGAAAATACAAAGAGAGTTATGGGCACCTAGTATGTGTTGGTGGCAACTACTCTATATCATGTCATGACACATTAATCTGTAATCATTTACACAAATTTGCTATGCTAAGTCTTTTCTGATTTTGAACAGTGGATACATGGCTCCAGAATATGCTATGGAAGGATTGTATTCAGTAAAATCTGATGTGTTCGGCTTTGGAGTTCTTCTATTAGAAATCATACATGGGAAAAGGAATAGTGGATTCTATCTTTCAGAACATGGTCAAAGTCTTCTTGTATATGTGAGTTTCCTGAAATCATATCATTAAGAAATGGACAGTATTCTAACTTTTAACTCCATTAAGATAATATTGTTAAAGTCAATTACTTCATGTGAAGTATTTTTTCAATTTGAAATTTGGAATTCTCAACAGACTTAAGATCAGAACAACTATTAAAGACATATTCTAGTGAATTTGTAAACATTTTCATGAGGTGTGATACAAATACAACAATTTGCATAACATCATTTTTTGATGACATCCCAAATTTCTCTCTCAGAAGCAAATAACATTTTTTCTCTTTTGCATACAGAGTTGGAGACTTTGGTGTGAAGGAAAAAGCTTGGAAATGTTAGATCCAGTGCTGGAAAAGACATACAAAGCCAGTGAAGTTATGAAATGCATACACATAGGTTTGTTGTGTGTTCAAGAAGATGCAGCTGATAGACCAACCATGTCCACAGTTGTTGTCATGTTGGCAAGTGACACAGTGGCTCTTCCCAACCCTAATCATCCTGCATTTTCAGTGGGAAGGAAGACCAAGGAAGAAGAATCAACATCAAAAGGATCCAAGGATCCTTCTGTTAATGATGTAACAATATCAAACATTTTACCAAGGTAGTGTATATTGCATGACAAATTTTTTTGCTTTGAAAATACTCAGATTGTACAAGAAATTACAAGTTTACTGCAAATTGGACTGCCATCTTGTTTGGAACCACAATCCTTATGTTGTGTATATGTAGATTGTAGCAGTGAGAGCAAGGTAACACAGTTGGCAAAACTTTTCATATTAGTTCTGATATGTTATTTAGGCCTCTAGTTTTTAGGTGTCAAAGTGATAGAAATTATGGGAGAAGATGAGATAAACACAATTCAAAACGAGAAGGCAAATTTATGATATATTTTTCCTTGGAAGATAAGTTTTGGGAAAAAATAAGTGTGGTTCTCTAGGTACCTTTTCCTTTGTTTTTCATGTTTTTAAGTGAAAACATGATATGTTCAATTATAGAAAATATGTGATTTCCACTAAACCTTTAAAACAACCACACAATAAGGTATAAGCAATAAGCAATGTATATGTCACACTGGAAGCTATGTAGCAAGGATACTCACATGAATACCAGACTTGATATGGAGACTTTGACATGTATAATTTCTAAAGTGTAGAACATAAGGATATAAATTTATATATTACATTATTATAAATTATATTTTTATAAATTGACAATTAAAATTTAAGTGTTCAAAATTATTTATGAAAAATATAACAAAAATAAATCCAAAAAATTAAAAGAGAATATAATTCATTTAAAACATTTTATCTCTCATCATTATTGAAAAAGATATTTCAGTTGAACTTGAAGACAAATTAAAAACTTTAAAAAATTTAACATTTTCATAAGAGATTAAATAAAAATATCCTCAATAACACATATATATTATTTTATATATATATATATATATATATATATATATATATATATATATATATGATTTGTTCCTTATTTCTCTAATTATAAGTAAAACTTATATAATAATTTTACCAGTTTTAGAAAACCATTGTATTTGTCATTTTTTAAATTATGTTAGAATGATGTTAGAATTATTAAAGACTCCAAAAAATAATATTTTTTGAACTGAACACTTTATTGATAAGATAAAGTGTCTTAAAAGGATGTTTAGTATCTAATATGTGTTGGATACAAGAATACAAGAGACTTATCTGAGCTTTATAGCTCAAAAAGTTATTTTCTTTTGAGAAGAATCATATTAAACATGTTTAAATATATATTAACATGTGACTCATTAGAAAAACCATTAGTAAATTAGGGTGGTTTCCTATATTTACTATAGAAGGCTTTGATACAAAAATCTTTTTGAATTTTTCACTACTTAAAGTTTTGTCAATGAAACATAAATATTTTCTTTCAATAATAAGTTTTGTTTTTAATATTATTATAACCTATAATCCTTGAAACTAAAATATCAAGTATCTTCATCACACATTTATTATAAAGGAAAATTTATTTATATGATATATCATATTGTTTAAGAGTTTAAAGAAGAAAGAATAGACATAACATTTCATTCCAACAACCACTCATTGTTTAAGGGAAAATCTTCTTCACAATGTTATGTATTAAGTCATTTTCTTCACAACAATGTTATGTATTAAGTCATTAATCTATATGCTCAAATTGAAGAAATTATGATAAATTTCTTTAGAAATCTAACTTTTAAATAAATAAAAAATATATTTATTTTATAATATATACCATCTTTATAATTTTTAATAATGAAAATATTTATTATCCTCTTAAGTTAAACTTTCTTCTTTAAATTTACAAAATGACTCATTCAAATAGAAAACAAAAAAATCAAGTCTTCATTTTCATTAAAATTTCATAAAATTTCCCACTTAAAATAATATAAAGTATAAGATAATGAAAATTATTAAGAAAATTATTTATTTTTTTATTATAACTTTCTTATATTTTAATGTTTGGAAGCGTTTTTTTAGAAAAAGAAAATAAAGTAATGAACAATTGAAATATAAGATAAATACTAAGCTGAAGTTTCTTTTCCGTTAGCAATTTAACTTCAAATTAATATAAAAATATATTTATAAACAGTATCAAATTTCAGAATGAATTGAAACGGAATTAAAGTCTAGAGCGTCTATTTATAAAATGGAAAATCAATTTTCGAAAGCCAACTAATGTTAAAGAAATTATTTAGCAAGGAATACAATTTTAGTATTAATTAGGCTAAAATTAAAATTTGGGGATGAATTTAGATGAAATTAAAAGTTAAAGCGTTTATTTGTAAAAAAAATATTGTTTAAATAGTAATTAAGATGAAAGTAGACTTATCAAAATAATTCATATTATTAGTAAATACCTTATTTCTTTATTAGGTAGTTAGAGGCTTAATCTCTATTCTGTGCATGTGAAAATAATGTTAGTTAGAAGAGGTTATAGTCTTTTAAATAGATGTCAATGTTTTTTTAAAAAATAGTTCACACTCTTCTTTGATCAACCAATGAATAATTAAAAATATTGAAAGTAAAATTTTAAAGTTGACCTTTAAACAATTGTAGCTATTAACAAAGAATCAAAATATATTATATGATTTAACAATTGAATTTATAAAGAAAGACTTCTCTAGAAATATAAATGGTGAGGTATTCCAATTTATTGTCGTGTGCTGAAGATTCAACATAACTGTTCTTTTCAAACTAAATTATTAACCTTTTTTTATAAGAAAAAAATAACTAATGACAATTGCATGTGCAATGACCAAATTTAGACTTTTAAAACTATTTGGGGTTGTTAAACCATTTTCTATTAGTGCTAATTAAACTTAAATGGACTAACGAACATAATTTTAATTTATTTTACCAAAAGGGTTAATTTTTTAAAAATTATTTGCAAAAATTTTAAATAGGTCCTTAATATATGACTAAGAAGTTGTTAGTTAAAATAATATTAGACTTGTTTCAATTAGAGTTTTGTGCATTGAAAAGTTGTGATGGAGAAGGGATTCTAACTAAATAGGTCAACTTGTGTATACAAAATTCTAAACATAATAATGACAAAACATACATAAAAATACTAAATATTGACAATTTGAGAAATAATTATAATACATGTTTTAAGCCTAAGAAAATTATAATATTAAATAATGACACCATTAGTAAAGAATTGTAAAACTTTTTAATATGTTTAATGCAAGTGATTTTTTAATATTGCAAATAAATATTGAGAATAATTGAATAATGTTATTTGCATAGAACATTTGTATTATTGAGCGACACGGAAACGGATAACGTTTAAACTTTTAACAATTAATTCACATGAACAACTTTCATTGACTTTATATCTATTATTTATTTATTTGATGTTTTTTTTATATGAATTTTGAGATTCTTCTACATTTTGAATGAAATTTAATGCATGTTAATTTATTCAACTAAAAAATTATCTAATTAAATTTTACAAAATTAAATATGATTGTGTCCATATTAATTATTTTTGTTTAGTATTTAATATTTTAATTGAATTTATGCTATTTTATTTATGTGTTATATGGGTAACATATTGTTATATTATGTCACCATCAACGTCATAACTTATATTAATAAAGATGGTGATAGCAGCTTTTTCTTGATTGTTTTATTTTGTAACGTGAAAGGCATCAAAAACCATGTTTTCAACGAAATAATAAAAATCATTTATTATTTTATATTAATAATAATGTTATTTATATTAATTATAAAGATTCACAGTTTTAATCCGTAAAGGCAAGTAAATAAAATATTAATCAAGTTACTTAATCAACAGAAGAATTAAACGACTAATTTTTTATTAGAAAATGTAAATTTTTTAAATATTTAATAAAAATAAAGAAAATTTAATAAAACCTCAGTTAAAAATATCCAAACTTAATTTTTAAAACTTAATTAATTTTTAAAGATTAAAAACTTTCAGTAGAGAATAAGAAACTAAAACATTTTTTAACCATAAGAAAAAACAATGAAAAATTAATTTTGATTAACTTAAAAGATATATAAGAGATTTGATTAGCTAAAAAGCAAATGATTTGGCAGAAACAAAAAAATGAAATTACATATATTTTATTTTTTTTCTCTTTACTAAGTATCAAATCATAATTACGTAGAAGATCCTAGAAACACGTATCTGCCCTTAAATATTGTAAAATTAGTAGCAAGTTGGACTCATGGTTGTATTAATTAAGGTCTTTTCAAGATGCATTAAGCTGTTATATTGAGACAATTTTATACTTAATTTGATTTAAAATTTTTTATTTTAAAAGTCTTAAATATATATATATATATATATATATATATATATAATTTTAATTTTAATTTTATGAAATAAAATAACATTACTTAAATGATCAAATATAGTTAAATAAAAATTGATATTTTGAAAATTTCGTTATATTTTATTTATATTTCCTATTTTTATATTAAAAATACATTTTAGATTATTTTTTAATTTTAGTTACACTAGTATATTTATTAATACTTTTACAATATTTATGAAACACTTTAATAAATACTCACATATTGTTTGCTTGAATAAATTATTTTATCTTCCAAAAATATTTTTGACCAATATCCTAGAATTTGATAAATGTTTTTGTATTTTTAATTAATAATTAAGTTTATTTAATTCACATTAATTATAAAAAAATTGCATTATACTTAAATTTAACTTTTTTAATTATGTTAAAAATTCTTTATCAATTATAGAATAACAGGTAATAGAGATTCTATATTATATTTGGACTGAGAGAGACATATCGAAGATTCTATATTATATAAGAAAGTAGATTTTAAATCTAACTAAACTTTATAAAATCGATTTAGTTACCAAAATTTACATATATTTATATAATATAAATTGAATTAATTTATAATTAATATGTTTTTCTTATAAATTAAAATAATTTTTAGAATTTTTAAAATTAAGTTTTTAAATATAATTATTATTAGGAATGAAATTTTTAGCATATTTATACTACTTATTCTTTAAATTTAATTTAGTTTTTTATTTTTAAGACAATAATTTATAATTAATTTTTGAATTTCAAAAATATATTTAGTAATTTTTTTAGATTATTAATTGAAAAAACTTAATTTACATCGACATTAAATAGTTACACAAACTAATCCATTATTCATTCTTATATATTATAGATAAGCACATCTTATTTTATTGATTTGACCTATTCTCATAAACATTAAAGAAACCCTTCCAACACGTTATCTATAGTTATGATTGCAAACTTCAGTTTGACTCATAATTGTATTTAAGCTGTAAAATTGAGACAAGTTTGGTTATTTTTCTTTGACCATACCCAAATTATACTTTCCCATTTCATCATTTTTTTTTTCTTTTTATCCACAAACAGTATAGTCCCAATCTGCCAGAAAAAAAAAAAATTATCATGAAAAAAGTAAAAAAATTGTCAAGTGTTTGGACCAACCAATCCAAGACATGTGGTTTAAACATTTATCAATATCTTAACCGCTCCAAAATTGTTTTGACTTTCTTAGAGGTACCAATGTTGACCATGATCATGCTTCAAATATTTAACTATTTCTACACTTTTGAAGCTTTGTTCATCAGCTAAAAACACCAACCCTCTGCTATTGATTTTTCAATGTCAGAAATTTCTATCCTATCTGTCACATCCTCAGAAATTTCAACAGCATAATAGGAACCATGCTGTATGAACATTCACAAAATTGAACATATGAAAATGATTGGAGATTAAATTATGTAAGTAAAAATCAATTTCTATGAAGTTAAATTAGTATTAACCCAATTTTGAATGTTTCTAATACTACATGGGATTCACACCAGCTATAGTGAATGGTCAAAAAGTTTATGCTACAAGAATGCACTTTAACCAGATTCTCAGAACATGAAAATTAGCATGGTATATTAATATCAAACGTTTGACAAATTGATCATGCATAGCTTCCAAATCTAGGCCTCTGAAGCACTAGAATTATGCTGCTGCTGATGATGATACACAGTGGTGATTGCAGCAAAAGAAGAATGATCTATCAATGGATATTCATCATCAAATTGGTGTATCTTGTTTGCTTTGTTGCTGGTCAGAACAGTAGCAACTCACAACAACCACTTGATTATAGATATGCTTGCTTGGACCAATCTTCTGATCCTCCCTCTACAACTTACCAAACCAACCTCAACAATTTGTTCACTTCCCTCTCATCTGATTCTGCTACCAGCAATGGTTTTGGGAATAGAACTTCAGGTAGTAACCAGGACATGGTTTATGGACTCTACCTTTGCCGTGGTGATGTGAACTCCAGCCTTTGCCACACATGTGTCCAAAACTGTAGCAACTTGATCAAGCAGCACTGCCCCAACACTGCCTCAGCTATTTTGTGGTACCCCTTTTGTCTTCTGAGGTACTCAAACCAGAATTTCTTTGGCAACCTCACCCTTAGGCCAAGGATTCCTATGTTTGATGCCATGCAGAATTCTACTAGTGCCGGAGAATTTGACAGTGATGCTCAGGTTTTGATGAGTGGTTTGATACAAATAGGGGCAGAGGCACCCTTGAGGTTTGGGACACACATGTTCAACATAAATGGCACTCAAAGAAGGTATGGTTGGGTGCAGTGCAGCAGAGATATTACATCTGAGGAATGCAAAACATGTTTGAGTGATATGCTTGAGGATGTTGAAAATTGTTGTCAGGAGAAGAAGGTGTGGCGTATCTTTTCTCCAAGTTGTATTGTGATGTATGAAACTCAGCCTTTCTTTTTGAATGGTACTGATTCTGCACCACCTCCTCAGCAAGGTTTGAGTTTAGTTTTTTTCACCTTCATTCTGATACATTCATCTAGTGTTAGTTTGATCCTGAGTTTTTATAAGGCCTAAAGTAAAAATATTTCAACTTCTCACCATTTTACACAAATGAAACTTGCTATTTTCTCTAGATAATGCAGCCACAGATGGCAATAACAGAAGGTGGTGGCTTATAGTAATCATTGTCGTAGCTGGAATTGTAGTACTAGCTCTATTGGCTATCAGCATATACTGCTGCTACTTGAAAAGGAAAAAAGGTAAGCATAAAGAACATTGGATAAACTTCTTCAGAATCACTTGTAGGAGAAGAAAATAGAAAGAAGAAAAAGTGAGATAAAGCTTTTACATAAAGTAAAATTAGTTTATGTACACAAGTACAAGGAGAAGAAAATAGAAAGAAGAAAAAGTGAGATAAAGCTTTTACATAAAGTAAAATTAGTTTATGTACATAAGTACACTAAGTTATAAAAGTTTTCTCATGTTAACTACTCCAAAAGTTTAGTTTATGGAAGAAAATTTTTCATTTCCTATTTTCTTTTTTTATAATTGTTTCTAGAAAAAAATAATTATCCAATCATATCATAACTCTAGAAAGTTCTCTCAGCTATCAGTTCCTGTTTATGTCTGATAATTTCAGTTTTGCAGACAAACAAACTATGCAAGAGGAGGGACTAAATTCAATATTTTCTCAAGAACAAACAGATAAGGAGGAGAGTATGAACACTGACCTTCCTTTGATGCCTCTGAGTATTATTCTCAGAAGTACAAACAATTTTTCTGATGAACAAAAACTGGGGAAAGGTGGATTTGGACCTGTCTATAAGGTACTAAACTAGGATATCAGACATGATATTTACTTGTTTGGTTTCTTTCTCCCCTTGCAACATTCTTACTTAGAAATTTGAAAAATATTGTAGGGTATATTACCAGATGGAAGACCAATTGCTGTTAAAAGGCTTTCAAAAACTTCATCTCAAGGTGGGGAGGAATTCAAGAATGAAGTAATATTGATTGCGAAATTGCAGCATCGCAACCTTGTGAGACTGTTGGCTGCCTGCATTGAGCAAAATGAAAAGCTGCTAGTCTATGAATACATGCCAAATTCAAGCCTTGATTTCCACCTATTTGGTATGACTCCAAAACAATTATCTGAGTTTGCTACCTAGTTCATATTTGCTATGGATATAGTCATATTTCTTACTTAGAATGACATGTTTATGAATACAATGATCATATTTCTTAGAATTGCATTGTTTTGCTTTCAGATACCAAGAAGGGTATTCATTTGGATTGGAAAAACCGATTAAACATTATAAATGGAATTGCTAAAGGGCTTCTATATCTTCATGAAGACTCAAGACTAAGGGTTATTCACAGAGACCTGAAAGCTAGCAACATTCTACTAGATCATGAAATGAATCCCAAAATCTCAGACTTTGGATTGGCAAGAACATTTGGAGGAGACCAGAGGCAGGCAAACACAATTAGAGTTGTTGGAACTTAGTATGAACCATTCCCTTTCTTTCATCTGTGTACCAAATTCTTCACATGAATATGTAACTATGAATTGCCACATAGCATCACATTTTATTTTCCAGCCTTCTTCTCTTGCTGAATTTACGTGGAACATGAGATTGATAAAGTTTGCTGTTACATTGATTTTGAGCAGTGGATACATGGCTCCAGAGTATGCTATGGAAGGTTTGTTTTCAGTGAAGTCTGATGTTTTCAGCTTTGGTGTTCTTTTGCTAGAGATCATCAGTGGAAAAAGGAACAGTAAATTCTATCTGTCAGACAAAGGCCAAAGCCTTCTCGTATATGTATGTTTCCAAACTTATATGTTCATGGTACATGCACATGTTTTGCTTTTAGTCCCCAAATGTTTGTTGTCACATGCTCTAGTATATGTTGTAATTTTTCCGTTAACATATTTTATGTTATGAGACTCGGACACGCTTTTTTAAGTGGCGTGTTCCGTGTCCGACACATATCGGACACTGACATGCGTATGACACTCGTATAACACGTAGTCGTGAAGTGTCTAATTCAAAAGACATTTTTTATTTAGATATCTCACAATTCTAACACGGTTTCAACACAATTTCAAAATAGACTAATATAATAATTTTCTAAAAACTCGTAAACTTATCATAGATATAAGAAACAAATTCTCTATATAATGAAGAATATTTATATTATATATGTTTCTTTTTATTTTTTGGATTTTACTTATTCATAGATGATGTTTTAATACCTAAATCTTGATTGTCAATCTATATAATTTACAGTGATGTAATATATAAATTTGTGTCCTCGTGTCTTATATTTTGTAGATTACACGTGTCTGCATGTCGTATCTGTATCCGTATCCATGTTACATACTTAGTAATTTTGGTTGTAGGTGTCCTTTTAATCTAAAAACTTCGTTATATGCATGGATGTAAAACATATCATTTAGAAGAGTACTAACAATACTCTTTTTGTTCTTGGTTGAAACTTGTTAATTCCTAGAAATTACAAGTTTTGATTGGTCCCATTTGTGTTCTATTAATTTTCTTGCATTGGTTCAATCTAAATCATATACATCTACTATGGTAGGCATGGAACCTCTGGTGTGAAAGCAAAGGGTTGGAATTGATGGATCCATCACTAGAAAAATCAAGTGTACAGAGTGAAGTTGTAAAGTGTATGCAGATTGGACTATTGTGTGTGCAAGAAGATGCAGCAGATAGACCAACAATGTCAAGTGTTGTTCATATGCTTGCAAGTGACACAATGAGTCTTCCCAGCCCCACACGCCCTGCATTTTCTGTTGGAAGAACAGTCATTGAACAAGAGTCTTCATCAAACACTTCTACACGTTACTCTCTCAATGAACTAACAGTCTCTGAAGTGATACCAAGGTGATAAACACAGTTGCAAGAAATGTGTATAATTTTAAGTTATTGAAACACATAGAAAAGTGTAATACCTTTAGGAACATGACATCATTCTTTGGTGTGTGTATATAAGTGATTGAGTTTTCAAGAGTGAATAGTGAATTCAACTTGATTGTATTTTTATCTTTTACTTTAGCAAAATGGATTAGTTCTTCTTGTTTCAATTGCTAAATTTAAAATCAATGAATAATTAATTTATCATCATAAAACTTGAAAAACATGTTTAACTTGGAATTCAAACTTGTGTCATAATTCTAATACAAGAACTTTATATACTAATAATTAGTTACATGGACATATAATAAAAAATGTGTGATTAAGAGTCTACATAGATCAGAAATAAAATAAAATTATGATATGTTAATAAATGAATGATTTTATAAGATTAAATTAAATAAATTTAACAATTTCACTTTTTTAAATACAAATAATAATAAAAGACAAACATATATTTACTTGATTTACTAGTTTTTTTTTATTACCAATGATTTTTTTTTCAATTTCATTTCATTAATAATAATAATAATATACCACAAACTTAACAACTTATTTTCATCTTTTCAAAACTAAGTTCAATTTGAAAATAATTAAAATAATAACATGAAATTGAAAAGAATCATCAATAATAATGATAAAAAACTATTAAACCTATTTACTTTTGGAAAATAAATAAATAACATTGTAAAACTATTTCTTTATCATACATCATCTAATCAAACTTCATAAAACAAATTGCCCATTTCATTAGTTTTTTTAAAATTTATCTATTTTCAGAATTACAAAATCAAATTACATCAAAATTTCCTTGAAATGAACCACAGATAATATTTAAAAAAAAAAGAAAGTAAAATTCAGTGACAGTAATCTGAAGCAGTAATCAAGAAGAGAGAGAAAAAAAATGTGCCACATGTCAATGTACTATTGGTTCGTTCAGGAAATTCTCAGGCACTGCGTTGTTTTCACCATATCCTTTGACTTTTCTTTTCTCCTTTTGGTCTGAGAGAAAGTGCAAACTCAAAATTTTGGCTTCATTTTTTCCGAGAAAACCCTAATCATCCCAATGTGGAATCCCAATTGGCTCCATCCAGTCCAATGACGTGCGGCTGCAGTCGAATTCCCTGATCTGCTATTAAGATCCCATCGTCATTGATCCCATTTTGTTGGTAATTCATATCTTTCTGCATTTTCTCACTCTCATTCACTTTACAATTAGATTTCTTGAGCTTTAGCTTAACATTGCTCACTAACTCAATTTATTTTAATATTTATATGTAAAACTAAGTAGTACATTTTCTTTGTAGTTCTAATTTCCTTTTTTCACTTTTGCTTCATAATAAATTCATAAATTTAAGTTAGTCAAAAAATTCGGCGAAAAGTGAAGGAATAAGTAACAAAAAAAGCTTATTAGTATTAATTTGAACTTTAGAGTAGAAGTATAAATAAGAATTAAAATTCCATTATTACAAAAAAAAAAAAAACCGAAGGGCTAATTTTTCTCTCATTTTGTTGTGGCAGTGAAAAGTGCATACTCTTTGCAATAGGAATCGCATTTTTGTTCTTTTTTTAATTTGTTTTCTTCTTATTTTGATCTGGCACAGGAAAGTGGACACACCTACGTAATCACATTTTTGTGTTTATTTGTTGTGATGTATTGTAATTCGAGTTAAGCATTTTCTTCTTATTTTGTTGTGGTAAAGGAAAGTGCACACTGTTTACTCTAATAAACACAATTTTTTTTTTGTTTTTTTAATGTGTTGAATTTTAATGAACTAAACATTTTCTTATTTTTGTTGTGCTATAGGGAAGTGCACACTCTTGACTCTAGTAATCACATATTTGTGTTTTTTTTTTTTCTTTGTATTTTTTGCTGTGTTCCTTTGCTAGTGAGTGAAAGTGATATTTGGGGGCCTAGCATTTTTGGTTCATGTCATGTAAGAGTATATTGGAACCAGAATTTGTTTTTCAGTTCATACAGTGATAGTGGATAGAGTAGCAGTTTGGACAACCTGTGGTTTGAGTTTGGATTTGCTTTTGAAGATGGTATTTTCTGCATATCAAAGATAGCGCACTGCCATGAAATGAAACAATCTGGAGAAAAACTCCTATAGGAACTGTAAACATAATCCTATCCAACAGGTTTTGGAGTAAACAGACACCTTTTCTGCTTGAATTAAATGCATCAAGGGATGCATAACCTGCATCTTTCCACAAAACTGAGATTTCCTTTTTAGAAGACTTCTTCGGGCTGAATGAATAATGTTTGGCCAAAATTTAATCTATTTCTTCCTTTTGCTTATTTTACAAATTTGTCTTCACTGTTTTGTTTTGTACTTGATCTATGTACTATCCAAGCAAAACTCTGTTTTCTAATTTATTATTTTTTCATTACACTGTACTTATAAATAATTGTTCAGTAATAAACACATCTTAAAAGGAAAAAACCAAACCAAATAACCCAACTGTGTTTTTGTGGTTATTGATATTACAATATGCAGTCTGATGTTTTTTCTGATTATTGATATTAGTTTAAATATGTATGATGTTGTGAATGAAAAATAAAATGTATGACAAAGCATGGATTATTATATTGGACAGTGAATTGAATTCTGTAGATATGGAACACTATGATTTGCAAAGACAGAAGGGATATGAGAAACAAAGGAAGGAATGTTGTGTGGTCTATTGCGATGGATAAGTGTCTAATTGAAGCCCTGGCAGCTCAGGCAAAAGGTGGAAACAAAATTGACAAATGTTTCAATGAAAATGCCTACACGGCTGCCTGTATAGCAGTAAACACTTGCTTCAACTTGAGTTTGAATAATCAGAAAGTTATCAACCGCTTGAAAACAATTAAGAAGAGGTATAAAGTCATAAAAGATATGCTAAGTCAGGAAGGTTTCTGGTGGAACCCAAATAAAAAGATGATCGAGTGTGACAATGCTGAGCTTTGGAACAAATACATTGCAGTAAGTTATGTTGCATTTTTCTCCATTCGTGAAGGGGTATGAATTTTGTGTAAAATACCTATTATGGTGTTCTTTTATTCAATGAATAGGCACATCCCGATGCAAAAGGATTCCATGGAAAGCAGATTGAGATGTACGATGAGCTTAAAATTGTTTGTGGGAATTATCAAGCTCCTAGTCGTTGGGCTAAGATGAAGAATGGAAGCAATGTAATGGATGTGAAGAATGGTGAGGATGAATCAGTCTCCTTTGTTTCTCCCAGTTCAGAAGACACGAGTGAGACCGATGGAACTGAATCATACACTGCATCTCCAGAATTTGGCCAGATGCCAGATGGTTTGCAAGAACCTCCCGTGGTCCAGCCTGTAAGACAACTTCCAAAACGACCTCGTGCCTCAGATGCTCTTCAGGATGCATTGATGACAGTGGCATCAAGCATCCGACGTTTAGCTGATGCTATAGAGCAAAGCAAATGCTCATTTGATGCAAGTGAGTTATTACAGGCCGTGATGGAGATAGATGGGTTAGAAGAAGGTAAACAGATGTATGCATTTGAATATTTAAATGCTGATCCTGTCAAAGCCAGAGCCTTCCTCACATACAATGCTAGAATGAGAAAGGCATACCTGTTTAGACAGTTCTGGTGGTGGAGGTGAGGTTGAACAGTGGTTTGAAAGTTTTTGGTGTATAGATAATCTGGGGACTGATTCATAGATATTTTATGTTTGACCAATTTTTTAGTGATGTATTGTTAGGATAATTGAATGTATAGACTCTTTAACAGTGATAGGAGATAGCCATATGCCGGATGTATTAGAAACATTGTCCCTTCAAGTAGCCATGGTCACTTGAAAGCAGGCAAAAAAAGATGAAAAACTGTGCACATTCACATGTAATATAATCCAAAAATAGTGGCATGACTACTAATAAAGTGAAAAAAAAGAGAATATTCTAATGAGTCTTATTTTAAGTATGTCCACTAACATGTTTTAGTAGGCTATGATCCCATTATATGATTCACCAGTAATCCCCACAAGAACAGTTTCCATTTTTGAAATGATGGAACCTACGTAAATCACGCACTATAATTTCTCTTCCTGTCACAAGTGAAATGTACTTAGTGGCTTCATGGCAATCACCACAAACTCTTAGATTCTTCCTAATGTGTATTGGTGTGCCAGGGCTTGTATTCAGAAGTCCAAAAGCAATAGCAAGCCTTTCACTGTGGCTGCTGAGCAATTGTTCTTTCAGGTTTTCTTCTACATCTCGAATTGAATTGGTTTCAGGCACATAACCAGCAGCCTTGATCTCATCTCCAAGAGTCTCAAGAAAAGCATAGATTCTTTTGGATTGAGGATGATCGGTACTTCCTGAGTAGAATGTATGAACTTCATTTCTCATCTCCACCAAACTGCAGCCTGGAGTTTTGTGGAGCCCCTTCTTCTCCATGACTCTTCTCACCTTGGCAAATTCATCCCACATTGAATTAGAGGCATATATGTTGGCAAGCAGCACATGATACCCTCCCTCATCTGGATCTAACTCAAATAGTTTGTCTGCAGCCCTCTCTCCCAACTCTACATTTTTATGGATTTTGCAAGCACCTAGCATTGCACCCAGAACAGAAATCCCTGGTTTGACAGTCATCTCCTGGATGAAATTCCAGGCATCATCTAACTGACCCGCACGACCAAGGAGATCAACCATGGCACTATAGTGATCCAAATTAGGCTCCAAGTCATAATCTTCCTTCATGCTTTTGAAGAGGAAGAGACCTTCTTCCACAAATCCCGAGTGACTACAGGCTGAGATTACAGACAAAAATGTTATATCATTTGGCTTAACAGCTCCCTTCTGCATCTCTTTGAAGAGATCCAGAGCTTCTTTTCCCAGGCCATGTGTCCCATATCCATCTATCATCGCATTCCATGTTATCACATGTCTCTCCTGCATCATGTCAAAAAGCTTTCTTGCAATTTTGATGGCTCCACATTTTGCGTACATATCAACAAGAGCAGTGGAAACAAAGACATTACTGTCCATGTAAGTTCTTATTGCAAGGCCATGAATCCACTTAGCCTGGTGGTTGAATGAGAATTCTGCAAGAGCAGTAATTACCCCTACCAACGTAAAGCAATCAAGTTTAATGCCTTCTGATTGCATCATACAGAATAGATTCAAAGCCTCCTCTACACACCCGTTTTGTGCATATCCTAATATCATGGCATTCCAAGTGACATTTGTTTTTTCCTTCAAATGATCAAATATTGAGGCCGCTATATCAACTCTCTTGCACTTAGAATACATGGATATTAATGAGTTCATGACTGACACATCAAAATCAAGTTTCAGCTGATCCAATAATTTATGAACAAACCTCCCTCCTTCAAGATCACCTAAATTAGCGCAAGCAAGTAAAGCCCCCATCATGGTAACACGCGTAGGTACCACCCTTTCATCCAACATCTTCAGAAATGTTGCAAATGCTTCTTCATATTCGCCATTTTGCGCACTACCACAAATCACAGTATTCCATGAAACAACACTCTTTCTACTCATCCCGTCTAAAACCATCCTTGCAATCCTTGATGACCCGCATTTGAAGTACATATCAAGAAGCGCATTTGAAACATTAACCAGTGATTCAAAGCCTGATCTGAAAGCATAACCATGAATAGACCTTCCAATTCTCAGAGCCTTAATATCTGCAACAGCCGGTAAAACACTGACCAATGTGACAGAATCAGGCTTTTGGCCAGCTTCCTGCATCTGCAAAACCAAATGCAACGCTCTCTTGGCAAAGCCATTCTGAGCATATCCCGCTACCAATGATGTCCAAGTAACCAAATCCTTCTGCGGCATTTTTTCGAACATCTTATACGCATCATCAATCTGCCCACACTTGGCATACAAATTCACAACAGCAGTCATGGCAAACAAATTGGATCCAAACCCATTAGTTATTAACTGCCCATGAATCTCTCTACCCCTTTTGAGGTCCAAATTCCCTCCACACAATTCCAACAAGCAAGTATAATCACCCGCAACTGGTCTAACCTCATCACACAACATCCTATGGAAGAAAGACAGGGCATCATCCAAACTTGAGTTTTTTGCATACCCTTTTAGCATGGCATGGTAAAGCACATCGAGCTTGTGCTCAACAGGTTCAAAGACAGAAGCTGCTTCACTGATACTGCCAAATTTGCAGAATAATCTGATAACCTTGGCCTGATACACGTGCTCATTGTAGAAACCATTTTTGATGACAAGGGGAAGGATTTGATAAAGCTCTTTCTTTGAGGTGCAGTTTTCTAATAATATAGCTGAAGGGTGCGTATGGCAATATACACGGGTAGGAATGTAATTAACTTGGTAGAAAGTGGTTGCTGTTGTGCTACTTTTGGAGTTTGTATGGGTAATTGTGTTGGACCAATAGGGTAAAGGGCATAGAGCAAAGAGCTGCAAGCTCATTCTTGCTCTATCTGTCTCACTTTAGATTAATAGTACCAAGTTATTTGGATTCATGGTAGTATTTTGTAACCATGGTATTGGTCTTTGAAAGTAACGTGAGTGGTATTTGGGCTGGTTCTTGCATGCATGGGAAGAGAAATCACACGTGGAGTAGTTGAATTGACAAGACATGTTGAAGGTCACATATTCAAAGGTCATCTTTTATTTTATGACAATAATAATATTAATAGTAATAAAATAACCTTAAAAAGTTAACTTTCACTCTTTCTTTTCTAACATCAATAATAAAAATAAATATTGATAACAACAACAATAAATAATATAATATTAACATTAACTAATAATAGTAAAATAATATTTATATATTTTTACTTTAAATCAAATAATCTACAAAAGTTATTTTCATTTCTTTTAAACGAAAATCCCTCTACCTGAAACAAAACACTTCATTGTTCGAATATATATTACCAAATTCCACAAAAACTGTATAGTGAAAAGGTATGACATTTGTATTTAACTTTTATTCAACAAACTATAGAGTATAGACATATTATTCAGTGCATAGTTTGGTGAAATTTGGCAAAGCGCAAAGGTAGTTAGTGACCGAAAACTGAGAGCTAAAAGCTCGGATAATTGAAAGTTATTAATCTAACTTATTAAACTATAACTGTTTGATAAAATTAATTTCTTCTGAACCTTTTTAAAGACTAAAACTGTAAATTTCTTAGAAGAGCATGTCAACCTTTACAATTAGCTAAATGGTCGATAGCAATATGTTTTCTCTGAACTTTCTCTTATTCAGATTCGATAATCCTCTTATTTACAAGGGATTTATTTATATGTCTCGTTGCCTCTTGTCAAATCCTAATTGAAGAGAAGCATGTTAATAAAGTATAAATAACATGAAAAGAATAAAGAAAACTTCGGATAGAACAAGAAAACTTCTCCAAAATCCTTTCCAGAAACACTGATAAACAAAGAAAACACACCTCCAGTAAGGAGAACTTGTTAACATGTTGATGACTTGGCAAAGCAATTTGTATGAACAAAAGACATTCGCAGACCAAGACAGCACTATTAACATTTTTATAGAATCAGATTATAAATTTATTCAAAAAAAGAATATACAACTCAAGAATATGGTGGCATTAAAAATTGACACTACTCAGGAAAACAGTAGCATGACCTCTGCTAAAACTTGGCACTAGAATAACAGTTGATGTGGTCAAAGGTTGATGCAAATAGTGCCATTCTTCTAGGGTAGCAAATTTCAACTAGTTCTTCCACTGAGGTACTCAAGTTACCCTGGTCTAGGTCCTTGTAGAAGGAATCATGATGGGATGATGATAAGAAAGGTTTCTATTGATTCACCAGTAATCCCTACAAGAACAGCTTCCATTCTTAAAATGATGGAACCGCCGTAAATCACGCACAATTATTTCCCTTCCTGTCACAAGTGAAATGTACTTGGTGGCTTCATGGCAATCACCACAAACTCTTAAATTCTTCCTAATGTGTATTGTCGTGCCACGGCTTGTATTGAGCAGTCCAAATGCAATGGCAAGCCTCTCACTATGGCTACTGACCAATTGTTCCTTCACATCTTCTTCCACATCATGAATTGAATTGGTGTCAGGCACATACCCAGCAGCCTTGATCTCATCTCCAAGAGTGTCAAGGTAGGCATAGATTCTCTTGGATTGAGGATGATCAGTACTTCCTGAGTAGAATGTATGAACTTCATTTCTCAACTCAACCAAACTGCACCCAGGAGTTTTCTTGATACCTTTCTTCTCCATGGCTATCCTCACCCTGGCAACCTTTTCCCACATTGAAGCAGAACCATACATGTTGGCAAGCAATACATAATACCCTCCCTCATCTGGGTCTAACTCAAATAGTTCATCTGCAACTTTCTCACCCAGTTCTACATTTTTATGGATTTTGCAAGCACCTAGCATTGCACCTAAAACAGTAATTCCCGGTTTGACAGGCATATCCTGGATGAATTTCCAAGCATCATCTAGCTTTCCGGCACGGCCAAGGAGATCAACCATGGCACCATAGTGATCCATTGAAGGTCTCAAGCCATAGTTTTCCTTCATGCTTTCAAAGTAGTAGAGGCCCTCTTCCACTAAACCCGAGTGACTACAAGCTGCTATAACAGAGAGAAATGTTATCTCATTTGGCTTAATAGATCCCTTCTGCATGTCATCAAAGAGGTCCAGTGCTTCTTTTCCATGGCCGTGTGTCCCATATCCATCAATCATTGCATTCCATGTTATCACATGTCGTTCTTCCATCATGTCGAAAAGATTTCTTGCAGTTTGAATGGCTCCACATTTGGCATACGTGTCCACAAGTGCTGTACAAACAAAGACATTCTTGTCCATCAAAGTTCTTATAGCGAGTCCATGGATCCACTTAGCCTGCCGAGTAACTGATAAATCTGCAAGAGCAGTAACTACACTCACTAATGTAAAGGAATCGGGTTTGATGCCATGAGATTGCATCTCACAGAATACATTTAAAGCTTCATTTATACATCCATTCTGTGCATAACCTAATATCATGGCATTCCATGTAACGATTGTTTTCTGATTCAGATTACCAAACAGTGAGGCTGCAATATCAACTCTCTTACACTTTGAATACATGGATATCAAAGAATTCATAACTGACACGTCAGAACCAAGTTTCTTTTCCTCCAACAATCTATGAACAAATCTCCCTCGTTCTAGATCACCTAAATTAGCACAAGCATGCAAAGCCCCCATCATACTAACATTAGTCGGATTCACCCCTTCATCCAACATCTTCAAAAACGTGGCAAACGCTTCCTCAGATTCGCCATTCTGCTCATAACCATTAATCATCGTATTCCACGAAACAACATTCCTGCTACTCATGCCCTTAAACACCAACCTTGCATTCTTCACAGCCCCACATTTGAAGTACATATCCAGCATCGCCGTCCCAACATTAGTCATAGACTCAAACCCACCTCTGAAAGCGTAAGCATGGACAGACTTTCCAATCCTCAAAGCCTTGAGATCCGCCAGGGCCGGCAAAACAGTGACCAACGTGATGGAATCTGGCTTCTGGCCAGCCTCCTGCATCTCCAAAACCAGCTGGACAGCCCTCCTCGCAAGTCCATTCTGTGCAAACCCCGCCACCACCGTGTTCCACGAAACCAAGTCCCGTTGCGGCATTCTCTCAAACATCTTGTAGGCATCCTCGACCTGCCTGCACTTGGCATACAAATTCACCACAGCAGTCATGGCAAACAAATTGGACTGAAACCCATTAGTTATGACCATTCCATGAACCTCTCTCCCCCTCCTGAGGTCCAAACTGTCACCGCACAGCTGCAACAAGTAGGTGAAGTCATACACCACAGGACTCACCTCATCAAACCTCATCCTACCGTAAAACTTCACGGCATCACTTAAAGCTGAGTTTTTCGCGTACCCTTTGAGCATGGTGTGGTAGAGCACGTCGAGCTTGTGCTCCACAGGCTCAAAGACACGTGCAGCTTCAGCGATGCTGCCGAACTTGCAGAACAAGCTGATGAGCTTGGTCTGGAAGAAGTGCTCGTCGTAGAAACCGTTTTTGATGACAAGGGGGAGGATTTGGTGAAGCTCTTTGAGGGAAGTGCAGAGTTCTAAGAGTACGGCAGAAGGGTGTCTGTAGACATGGGAAGGGATGAAGATTCTTTGGTATAGAGGGTCTGGTGTTGAACTTTTTTTGGTGTTTTGCTTTGTGATCTTGGGAATTGGTGCGGGATGTAGAGTGATGAATTGGGTACTCATTTTCCTTTGAGGTGTCTCACCTTGGACAAAATGCAAAGGTACCCAAGTTCTTTGGATTCATAAGAATCGAACTTTATCTGCATGAACTCACAGACATGAATAAAATGTGGAACATTTTTTTTTTTTTGTCTATTTTGGTTTTCATTTATCCTTTTGTTTGGATAATCTATATACTCAACTCTATCTCAAATTTATACATGTTACCAACATAAAATTCTAATTTTTCCATTTTTTTTGTAATATATGCATTTTATTCTTTTTCCCATTTACTTTTTTCAGAGTCAATTTTGTTTGAAGTACCTTTCTTGAAGAAAACTAAAAAACTTTGATACACCATATTAAAAAAAAGACTACTCATTTCTGCTAGATGAACAACCTTGGTAAATGTTGAAAAAAAATTCATGTCTGAAATGATTCTAGTTTGTAAAAACTGTTGAAAATATGATAGTTAGATTTAACTACAAAAGCTTTCTCTGTTTTTAGAGGGGCACAAGAGTTGGTTTCAGCAACAAGGCACAAAGGAACATAAGCCACTAGCAATAATTGCTGCATTTCATTGGAAAGCAAGAACAATCCATGAAGATAGCCATTACAACAATTATAGAAGACTCAAAAGTCCTACAATCTCATGAGAGGAGGAGAGGTGACAAAGCTCCTAGGAAGACTGAATATGTCATTCCCTTCAAAAGGGGATGTCCACTCTCTCAAACCACTAAAAGATGAAGTGTTCCTACTAATGCCAACATTTTGTAGCCCTCCCATGCATGAACTGCTCATCCTGTTGTTGCCTGAAATGTTTCTGGACAATGCTGAGATCCCTAGCCTCAATCCACCTTGTTTAGAAGACAATGAAGTGCAATCCAAAGTCCAATCAACTCTGGTGTAGTCAAACTCAGGCATCATGCCCCCAGTGTTCCAATCCACATTTGAATGTGAGCTGAATTTTCTGGCTGCACTCTGATCAGAAAACAGTCCAAGGGAAGGTGGAACTGTAAGAGAAGGTGAAGGTGCACTTGTGCTCCACCGAATTGAAGGCCAGGGTGATGAACTATGCATTGGCTTACAAAAAAACCCCACCCCAGATGATGAGGAATCTACATGTCCAAAGACATAAGGATGTTCTTTGTAACAAGCTTGGTAAAATTGCTCCAAGTTCCCATTAGCCACACTTCCTCTAATGTGGTTTTGTAGAAACATCCCATTTGACCTTACATTTTCAGCAGCTGCATAATTGTCTGCATACAAACCTGAAGATAAGGCATTTACTCTAGAAATAGGGTCCTGCTTACCATTTACCATGACTACTGGCTCCCTATCCATTTCTTGGAGGAACATTCTCCCTTTATTCTTCCCAAAGGAACTAAGCTGAACCTCTATTTTAACAGATGGGGATGATACTTGTGTGGAGGGTGCCATAGAAGGGCTTGATCTTGTAACAAACCATCTCTTAACTGGCGGTGCCATTTGATGATTCAAGTGTAGAGACAGCAGATTCTTGCTTTGAGGATCTGGGAACACAGAAGCTGAACTACCTACACTGGAATACTTGAAATCATCACCTTCACCCTTTTGTCTTTGTTGTGATCTCATCAGACCATTGATTTCAGCAGACTCTTCTGGCTTCAATTGGGTCACCAAAGATTCTTTCTTTTGAGACTTTAGATTATTTTCTGCCTTATGAAGATACCCTTCACAGGCAACAATTACCCTTTCAACTTCTTGCTTAGAACAATTGTACCTTGCCTCCATATCAGATATTTGCATGAGCTCCTCACTCACATCAATTTTCAAATTAGCCATGAGTCCAACATTGGAAGTACTATTGGTGTGAGCTTCACCACCTTCACTTGCTTCAAATAGCCATGCTACTGATTCCTCTATCTTTCCATCATTTAACATTAAGGCCAACGTTGCTTGATCAGAAGAGAACCCCATTGCCACTAAGAGCTGTGCAAGTGATTCTAGTTTCCTTGACATCAGATAGCCACAACATCGTTTATGCAGTTCTTGAGCTCTCCTTTCCCTCTGGCGCTGGTGTTTCCTCTCATTCTTCAGCCGAATCTTCTCCCTTCTGTCATTGTCAGAACCTGGAATACTAATAGAAGACTTTCTCAGTTTCTCTTTAGGGTCTTCTGATTCACCAGAGCAGCTGCCATTGTTAGAAACCGAGTCACACTCAGACACATGATTACTAGTACCATATGTGGTTGGAGTGGCGTTCCTTTTATCCTTACCAGCCTTAGGAGACATCTATTCAGTTTTCAACTTCTTTCTTTATTCCTGCAACTTACATATGAAGAAATCAGATGTTTACTTCCTTCTACAAGTACTGAACCAAAACAACTAAATATATAATCTGGAAAACGGAAGAATCATTGAGAACCAATAGTGGTTGAAGAGTTACACCATCAAATTTCAGAGATAACATACATGAGATCAACTCATCCACATATGGGCCACAACCTATATAACACGGATACAGTTCAATGCAAGTAACCTCCAAAATATAGGACACCAATCTATATATTACATCATTATGAATTATATAAATTGATTATCAAGATTTATGTATTAAAAAATTATCAATGAACAAGGTTAACTAAATATAACAAAAAATAAATCTAATTCATCTATCTAACATTCAAAAAGTGAAAAGAAATCTAATATAGGATTTGTTTCGCATTTTTATAATAAGTTTATGAATTTTTAGAAAATTATTGTATTAATTCCTTTTAAAATTGTGTTGAAACAATGTTAGAATCGTCAGATATAACAAATTCATCTTTTGAATTGGACACTTCACAAATATGTGTTATATTTGAATATCATATGAATATCGTACGTTTGTAATTGTTCGATACACTTCACGGATATGTGTTATATATGAATGTGATATGAATATCGTACATTTGTCATTGTTCGATACACTTCATGAATATATGTTATATATGAATGTGATATGAATATCTTACGTTTGTCATTGTTCGAGGCATGTCTGAACTTCATGGGCCACAACTCACACAAGAAACCCCAGAAATAAGGTTAGAATCATCAATCCTTTCTTTTGGTCCTTAATTTTTTTGCGTAAATAGAGTGCCACTAACACACATACAAAAGAGTGTGCTTAGATGAAGGTGTTATCAACTTCAAACTGATTATACTTGTATCAATGGCCTGTTTCACCTTCTTGGTTGAAAAACAAAGGTAAGAAAAAACATCAAAACCAATCCAATTAATGAAAAAGTTCAAGAGTTCGATTACAAGCTTTCCCTCAACAATTTAAACAGATTAGTAGGAGGTAAGCACAGTTGAAATCATCAATGCAAAGACAATTTGAAACCTAAATGACAGCAAAATGAATGAATGGACCAAGATGGTTTTAAACGATAATGACACAGTGAATTTTGCAGTGAGTGTTACAAAATGAACACATATTGAGGGGACCCTAAATTAAATCATGATAGCAGTCCATAATGGAGATATTCAAAAGACAAATGTTAAGGGCAATGCATAGCACTGTTAATAAGTTAAAAGTGGAAAGTTTTTCACTAGAATGCATAAACATGTGCTATGATTTCTTAATGCACTTCCCTATGATTTCTAACAACAAAATTCTTCTAGGTCAATGGTTTAGGAGCCCTATTCCAGTACTCATTTACATAAATTTCTAACCAAAAGATTCAGATTCACACACCACATAAACAAAATGAAGAAAAATAAGACACTCATCAACAAACCAAACTCCCTGATAACTGAGCAATCTACATCCTTCAAGCTTCAACAGATCACAGAAGCATACCTATGTTGTTCTTATTGTGTGTTTTCCTTCTGCTTTCTGGTGTTGCTTCTCTTTGTTTCAATACATGACTTGTCATGAATAAACTGAATAACAATATTTTATATATCAAACTTCACCACTTTTTCCACTTGTCTATTTTTCTGGATTCAACGTGGCACAAGGTCCAAATATAACAGGATCAAATATGGTAGTTTTTAGGATGAACATTGAAAATGAAAATCATATGAAGAAAAGAAAAAAAATAGTAAATTGAAAAACTAGAATATGAACTCACTCAAAAGTTAGTTGAAGGTCCGAGTCTAGCGAAATAAACCAAAAACATTTTTTTTTATTTGTTTTGAATTACAAATTTAACCTACAAAACAAAACAAATGTTCATAGAAAAAGAAAAAGTCTTTGCCAATCCGTGACTCTCGTTCAGTCACTCACTTAGAATGTTGTTAATAAAGGAATGTTAAGGAAGACCAGTTTGGCTTAATAAAAAGTCAATTGAAAATGTAATAATAATAATATGGATGCATTTAGAAAATTACAATAATATATATTCATTACATTTTAAAATTGTTATAACACTATATTATTACAACAATGAATTATTAGTCATTATAATAAAATTATTATTATTACCATCATTACTATAAAATAACATTTTAAGATTACTTTATTAATAAATAGTGTAAAATTATGTGGAATAGCACTCCTATAATATCTTGAAAGTCTTATTTTACATTGTTAATTGTTTCATGTTAACATGATCCTCACTATACTGATAAGATAACGTTTATATTAAACATTGAATGTTAAATTTATATATTACTAAAGTTTCATGATCAGAAAAGGGAAGAAAATTAAAAAATATATCAAATATCTACAATAGTAAGAAAACTAGAAAATGTAATTAAAACTCTAATTAAATTAAAATATTTGAGCAATGTCGAAAATTTTATCACATTCTCTCAAATATTGTTATGTGTGCTAACATTATGAAAATGTTTTCATTAAAAGAAAAGCTAGACATTTGCAATATTTTACGTATCTTTCAATTTTTTTTTTTGGTACTTTGATAATTAAAAATAAATAAATTGTAATTAACAACATTCAATCTAATAGTTACGAGTCAGATTAAAAAAGTTATATAATTATAAGTAATAAAACAAAAAAAAAATTACTAATTGAACAATAATAATTAAATTATTATTTCCTTAAAATAAATTATATACCAAATTATTCATAGTGAATTTGTCATGAACTAATCGTGTTTTAAGCCTCATAATTAAATAAAACTAAGAAAATGTCTAACATATGAAATCACATAATATTGTTATCAAAATTGAGTCGAACCGTAAGTTAGGATAATGAAATTTTATATAGAAACTTGTGAGAAAAATCAACGTAAGTATAATGTGCAATTTATATTTTTATGATTCAATTTCACAATTAAGAATGAAAAATCAAACATAATCATAATAAAAATGTGATTTTTGTTTCATGTTAATATAATTTACTTCCCATTTTCTGATTTGATTGTTTAAATTGATTTGATTTAATTTTACAATCTTGAAATTAAAAGTTGGCGACTTATTAGTTTGAATGGTGGAAAAATAGGCGGTGAAAAAAATTAATACGTGAAGAACTAGTTCAGAATGACAATCAAATTTGAATTATTTGCATTATGTGTTTTGAATTGAAAAATTTGTCTATTTTTTTTGTTAATGTTTGTATTTTAATTTTAAATTTTTTATATTTATATATAAAATGTTTGAATTGTCTATTATATTTATATATAAAAGTATATTATTTAAGTATTTATTATAATTTTTCATTTGATAAACACGAGTATATTTTTTTATTGTTTAAATTGTCACTTTTTTTAATTTTATATTAGCCTATTGTTTAATAATTAAATAATTTTATACAACAATTACAAAACAATAAATTGTGAATTAGTCTTTCCACTTATTAAATAAACTGTGATTTTTTTAATTATTTTAATTCAAATACATTAAGAGTATAAAAAACAATGAGATATCATAAAATTGTTAACATTTATATTGTTAAAACTCATGTATAAAAACTCTTTTTTTTTTAATACAAATAAACACCCTAAGAGAAAAGTGATGACACTTAGTAGAGATCCATTAGGAGAATTAATATACAGACATAAATTGCAAATACTATAATCATTTATAATGAGTCAATAGCCTTACCATCTTATCTATAATATAGAGTAAAAACATACATATTTGATAGAAGTAACTCTTCATCATATCTAAGTACAAATATATTTCAAAGATCTTTGAAAATATAAAGTTTATTACTAACAAGAAGAGACTTCTTTAACTATCATGGAGACAAATTTTCCCATCCTCCATATTTTGAGGTGAAGGTTCCACCACCATGAAGTTGTGCATATTCACATATTGTTTCTCTAGCACAATGATCCCATGAAATTGCAATATCCTTTAGTGACAAGGGTTCATTTAGCATTCTAAGAGAGAGTTTTAACTTCAACTTGGCTTTGAATGATAGATCCTCTAAATCCTTGCTGATCAAAATGGAAAAGAGAGAAACTAAGAATTTTTAATTTTTAAATAGAAATATTAGAACAACAATGGCTTAAGAAAAAATGTTATGAAATAGAGTTATAATAAAATAAACTACTAAACTATTTTGATGAATAGAAGAAAATATAATTCAATTCTCAAACCTGGCTTCTGGTGGAATTTCATCAAGAACAACAATTGGGCAATTTGGATAGCTTATGGGAATGTGCAACCAAAGTGGGTTGATTATTGGCTACATGATCAAGATTATAGTCAAGAAAAGGAACAAAACAAAGCAAAATAGGGTTATATATAAAAATTAAATGTAAATCAGTTTACCTTTTTCTGAAAATCATGATTTGAAATTGGGTTTAGATTAACAGTCACTGAATTGAAAAACAATTTGACAATTAATCCTTCACCAAGTCCAATTTGTGCTTGAACAGTAGATGGAAAGATTTTGCTTTTGTCAATGACTACCTCAGTGTCAATTAGTTGCTTGTTTATCTCCTTTATTTCTTCTGAAAGAGTATGATTTTCCTACAAGAGTTACCAATACTCATGTTATAAGCAATGTGCTAGTTTTTATATACAAACATCACATTAATGCTCAATGGAGCATTGTATTTTGGTAAGTTTCAGTTTTGTTAACCACGAAAATGATGAAATGATTCAAAAAAGTTCAAGGAAAAAATTTAAAGGGTAAGATTCTCTATAAACACTTTTAAGAAAGGGAAAAAAAAATGAAATAAGTTTTTAATAATATACAACATGAGACATTTTGTAGTAGTAAACATAGCAGAAAACAAATATAGTACATTATCATTTAGGAAGTTTACCTGAATAATGCTTGAATCTGAGACATGTTTCTCTGAACTAGTTGCTTGCATAAAAGTGTCACCTATAGGCATTGCATCAATAAAACGATTCATTTTTGTTTCCTTTCGACGAAATTTGCTACGACTTAAATATCTTGCTTGCGAATCTGTTACAATAACTCCCTCTGAATTTGAGTCTATTAAACCAATTGGTGGTCCATTTAGTGGTTCTAGCATTGACTTGTCATCACTTAAATGCAATATCGTTCCAATTTCTCCACAAGAAGCCACCAATGCTTCTGCTGATATGGAGGTCAACTACAATTATATCATTATTATAACCTTTTAGTATATATATAAAACCCTTATTATGAAATATATGTTGTGTAGTAAGTTTTAATCTAACCACTTTAATCAAGTGTTGCATTGCAGGGCTGGAATCATCAAAATTGGAACTATGATCTTGAAATTTTTCTTCCACTTTATTGCAGTTTTCAAGTAAAGGTGAAGTTAAAATTTCAAAATTGCCAAGGACAGGTGAGGTTTCACCACCTGATTGTTCTTGTTCAACATCTCCATATCCTGGTTAATAAAAATTATCAAAAAAAAATTTATTATTAACCCTTGTATTAACATGCACAATGTATATATTAATTGCATACGAAGAATCATACCTAGTTGTTCAATATAATCTTCTTGTGGAAGTGAAGTGATAAATTGGTTTGTCTCTTGTTGAAAAGCTGGCATTATGAAATGGGAGTTATCTAGGTCCAATACTTGTGTTATTGGTTTCTTTGCAGATGTTTCTCCCACTTGTGAAACTTTTGGTTTGGGAGTAACAATTTTATGTTGCTCAATAATTTTTATATAATTTTCCATCTTTTCTATTCTTTGCTCAAAATCAGAGGTAATTTCTCTTTTCTTCGTTTTAAAGACTCCAAAAGTAAATTCTAGTGCCCTCATATGATGCTCACATTTTATCATGTCAGATGTCTTTGGTTGTTGAGGAATGAACTGAAACTTTAATGCAATGAAAAACATTAATTACATATAAAAGAAAATATTCTAAATGAAAGTTTTCAAATTAATTACAGACTTTAAAACATTATCTACCTGTTCAAATCTTTTACTCAGACCTTTGTAAAGAATGTTGAGTTTTGTCCAATATTTGCTTTTTGTCTTTTGGATCTGCAATAAGCATATGTCACAAACATTTTCACTTCATAGAGCTTCAATTTTTTTCTTATAAGTATCAATAACAATAATTAAATTTATACTAATTATTAATTGTTAAAAAGGATCACAACCCTTAACGGTATGAATATAAATAAACAAAAAGATTATCCAAAAAGTTCAAAAACTAGAAGAAAAGTTTACAAAATAATAAAAAGAATATAAGATTTTTATTAATTTTTGAGAGGACCACAATTCAAAAGCTACTTATTATACTTGAAGAGCTTAAAGCCTTATTAATTCCAGACAAGAAGCTTCCCATGAAGATAGATAGTTTGATGATTACATGCTTGCCAAAGATAAAACAAGGAGAACTATAAAAGATTTAAAGAGGTATGGATATGTAGAGTTTATTGCATACTCCTTAGTATTTGTTAGTAAGGTATGAGAAGACAAATGTTCTAGTGTGTCCTTTGGACTAACAAGTAAGGAGAATATTCAATGGTTAGATGTCATGAATACCTAGGCTCTTGTTCATAGACCCATCGGCTTTAGGTTAGTCAGTTGTAAATTGATTTTCAAAAGTAAAGATGGTAATATAGAAATGGGTCAATGAAAATTCAAAACGAAATTGGTGGCTAATGGCTTTACTCAGAGGAAGGAGTTGATTACGTGTTTTCTCATATAGGAAAGCATATATCTATTTGGATGTTGTTAACAATGGTTGTTGAGCTGTTTTCTCATATAGGAAAGCACATATCTATTTGGATGTTGTTAGCAATGGTTGTTGAGCTTAACCTTGAGTTGAAACAGAAGAACGATAAGTTTATATTCCTATATGTAGACTCAGACGAGACCACTTGCATGAAGCAACTAGAATGGTTTGAGGTAGGACACAAGAAAGGTTATGTTTGTAAGTTAAAATATCCTTGTATGGTTTAAAACAATCCCCAAGGTATTAAAATATGTGTTTTGATGAGTTAATTGCAAGAATTGACTTTAAATGCAACAAGTATGATACTTGTGTCTACTTCAAATTTCTAACAAAAGGTTAGTTCAAAGTATTTTTGTCGTTTGTAGAATATGACATTCTAATAGTAAGAAATAGTAAGCCTAAGGTGTAGAACGAGTTTGAGATTAAGGACCTTGGAGCTACTAGGAAGATTTTGGGAAATGAGATCACTAGACAACATGATTTGAAACGTCTATATGTGTCTCAGGAGACCTATCTCAAAAAAATCCTTAAGAAGTTTGGTATGACAAACTTAAAACTTGTATTAATACCTCCTATGTCTCACTACTATAAGTTGAGTGATGAACAATCTACTAAGGTAGTGGACGAACATTGTTATATGGATAATATTTCATATGCTAATATAGTTAGTTTTGTTATGTACACGATGATTTGCACATGCCCTATAGTTTATATTGTAAGAATTTTTAACAGGTTCATGTCAAATCTTGGATGTGTTCACTAGCAAGTCCTTAAGTGAATTCTTTGTTACTTGAAGGAATTGTTTAGAAAAGTTTTACTTTATGATGGAGCTAGATGGTTTGTCAGACATACTCTTATAGAAGGATTTGTTGACTCAAACTTTGTTGACTGTTTAAACACCAAAAAGTCCTTCACGGACTATGTCCACTACTTTTTATACTGATATCAGTTAGAAGGTCAGTATGTAGAAGGTAGTGGTTTTGTCAACTACTAAAGCAAAGTACATTGCCATGATAGAAGACATGAATGAAGCCTTATGGCTAGGTCTAGCTAAGGAGCTAAAGGTGCAAGGGTAGATTGTCACCGTCTACTCTAACATTAACAACATGATATAGTTATCCAAGAACCAAGACTACCATGAAATAACTAAACACATTAATATTAAGTTGTATTTCAGAGATTACATAAGGATCTATGAAGGTGATGAAGGTTTCAATAGATCATGATCCTTCTTATATGATTACGAAGGTTCTGTCAAGCAGTGAGTCCTTTAATTGCTCGGATTTGATCCAACTATTTGTGACTAAAACTGTAACAAGCTTCATGGTAGGTAATGACTCTCAATCAGAAGATTTGTGTTGAACCAATAGGAAGATTTGTGAAGATTGACTTAGTAAAATCTTGTCCTAAATTTTCGAAACCGTGTTAGGCGGTCCAGTGTTTGGTATTTAGTTTTTATTATATGTGGTAGATGGACTCATTAGATTGTCTATTCTCTTAGCATATATTAGGACTTGTATCATCTAGTAAAATCATTTAAGTGATTTTCTAGTTTAATAATGACAAGTATTGTTTGTGTGTCTTCCTCATTAGTCTAGATATTCACGTAAATCAATTATAAAGGTATAATTATATAAATATGGTTTTTGTATTATTGAGTCTAATTAGTAAGAGTTTGTTATATAAGAGAAACTACAAAATTGTATATTTGAGTTTAGTATATTTTCCTATAAACATAAATTGAAGTTCCTTAGCATTTTATTTAAACCACTTAAATCCAACCTTATGAAAAAAGCCACAAATTACCCTCTAAACCTTCACATACATCCTAAAACTACCTTTTCATGATAATTAAACCAATTTATATCATTCCTATTAAAAAAGTATATATTATAGGTATGATTTTTACGATATAATATTAAATTAAGTATCATACTTTAATTCATGTTCTACTTTATTTTTTGCGTTTGAATTATAATTTTATTATCTCATTAATATTTTAAATATATTTACTCAATTAAAAATAAGAATTTATTGTGCGTTAATTAAAAGGATCCTAAAACTATTTGAACTTAGTCTCTATATTTTGAAAAAGCTTATTTGTTGATGTTGGAACTGATTATATCCGTAAATTAGTGTTGCTTTTTTAAACTAATTATATTCATTACAAAAATCGTATTTTTTAACTAATAGCCAATAACCAACATATAAAAGTTATGCAAGCAACAAAGTCACATCAATCGAAAAAAAGTATTATGTTTAATGTTACCTTCTGATAGATTTGTTCCTGCCATTCTTCACTTACTTCTTTTTCTTCTCCTACAAAAATAATAGAATTAACACATATATTTAGTGAACTGTAAATATATAAAAAAGAAATTGTAAAAAAAAAAATGAACTTATACGCTTACTTCTGTATGTGTAATTATAACAAGAAGTATAGTGATCAAATTAAATATGCATTGTGCTTTTTTATACACGAAGATTGAATTCTATATTAGGAAAATTTAGTCTCGTTGGTTCAAAAGTAGAGGAAAAAGCATAAATTATTCAGTAAAAAGACAAGAATGATTACAAATTGATAGTTTCTAAATTAATGACCCGAACAGAAAAATGAAACAATTTGATCGGTTATAAACTTAGTAAAAATTATCAGTCTTCTACCAAAATTCATAAAATTTCAATTAATTAGGTTCTAATAACTAATTTAGTTAGAAAGAAAATAAGAAAATGGATTACTTTAGGAAAAACATATGCAATTAAAAAGTTGAAAAAATAATTGTTTTCTTATTTTCTATTAGCTAAGAGGATCCAAAGCTATGATTGCAAGTTAAGTGAAAGCAAAATTTAAAACTGAAAACAAGGGTTAGTTATGTTTTAATACCTCCATTAGATCCTTTAAATGAATATAATTTATTTACCTTAAAAAGAATGTTTATATGCCAAAAGTAGTTATTTTAAATTTTGAATGATGGAAATGAAAGATTTTTTTATAATGACTAAACATATATAAAATTCACTAATTCGATATTAAATTAGTAATTTCAAATTTTAAAATATTAAAAAATAAATTTTCAAAAATTAATATTTTATAGACTAGAAACATATTTAGTACTAACAAGATGAATAAGAAATTATTATTAGAAATTAATACCATTTGAAGAGGAAATAAAGTGAGATGAATAAGAAAACTATTAATAGAAATTAATACCATTTTAAGAGGAAATAAAGTGAAATAATAATAGGTTCATTAATATTGAATATTTTAATTTTCTATATAAAATAATTTAAGAAAAAAATAATTAAATATCACAACATCAGAATTTACCATAATAGAGGTTAAGAAGTGATTTGGAATGATAAGAATAGTAAAAATTCAAGATCGGATGGTTTTACCTATTTATAAAGATTTTTTAGAAAATTTTCATAGAGAATATCAAAAGTTTTTTAATAGTGGGAATTGGTGAAGGGTGTAATGCATCCTTTATAACATTAATATCAAATGAAAATAATTCTCAAGAATTAAATGAGTATCAAATTGATATTGTTGGTAGGGTGTTTTTACAATATTATCTAAGGTTTTCTCAGACATGTTGAACAAAGTAGTGAAAAGTATCTCAAAATATTTTGAACTCACTTTAGGTTGAAAGCCATTTTTTCTAAAAACAAATTAGAAGGGATAGTGTAGAAAGGATGGAAAGATTGACAACAATTCTAAAATGTAGGGAGATAGATTTACCTTTTATCTTTATGGGATGGTCCCAAAGAAATTTTAAATTTTAAGATGATGTAGAAAAAAAAATAATATATGAAAAACTATCTAGATAAAAAGAAAGACATGGAGGAAGGGTTAGTTTGATAAAGTTTATCTTAAATTTCCTAACATTCTCCCTTTATCATTTTTAGAATGTTTAATCTAGTGGTGAAGGAAACTAGTTAGGAGATACAAAGGGAATTTCTCTAGAGAGAAGACATCGAGGGGAGAAGAATTGCTTAGGCTAATCGGACAACAATTTTTAAGCCAAAATATAGTAGAAGGTTTGGATAAAAAATATAAAATGGTTAAATCGAGAGCATTGTTTGCAGTGCAAAAATGGTTACTAGCGATAGAGAAGAAATGTTTATGAAGGATGCATAAGCTAATTGGACAACAATTTTTAAGCCAAAATATAATAGAAGGTTTGGGTAAAAGATATAAAATGATTAAATCGAGAGCATTGTTGATAGTGCAAAAATGGTTACTAGCGATAGAGAAGAAAGGTTTATGAAAGATGTACTAGATTCCAAGTATGAGAACTCCAAAAATCTTAAGGAAAGAAAAATATTAAATTATGACTCATGATGGTGGAGGGATCTAATGAATACATCCAGTCTAGTGGAACAAAGAAATTAGCTTGATGAAAATGTAGCATAGAAAATATGTTCTAGAATAAGTATCAAGTTTACCAAAGATAACTGAAATATAGAGATCTCATATATCCAAAAATACCTTAGAGTTGTTAATAACTCAAACTATAAAAAGAGTATATTATGAAACATGGGTCAATGAAATGATGAAACTTATAAATAAAATATGAAATGGAGAAGACTGTGGTTTGAGTAAAGAAATCTAGTAACACTAATGATGTAAGAGATCTCATAATCCACCACACAAGTTTGGAAAAGATAGTTGAATTTGGAAAGGAGACGATACTAGTAGACTCACAATTAGATCAACACATCATATCCTCCAGTACAATGTGGGAGGGAAGAATTGTACTTTTTCTTAATAATACAAATATGAGTTGAATATCACATTAAGTAGAAATGAGTAAGTTGAGTAACATATAAAAAAGAAAGACCCACAAACTTAATAACTCCCAAGTCTTCTCTGTGTAAGTTTGTAAAACATACTATAATATTACATAGAATCTAACATATACTTATAGAGGAATCGAGTCCTTTTATAATTTAGATTGACTCCTACATAGAGGAATTCAAGGCTATAGTTTTTTTTAGTGATTTATGGTTTGTTACTAAATATTTAATCCTTATAATTATAAATACAAAATAATAATCTCTTGTATAGATTTTGATTTATATATAAGTTGAGACACTTCAAATACTGATAAAAAGAACTATAAGAAGAAGTTCAATCTTGGCAAGATGTTTAGTTTGTAACTCTAATTTGAAACATTATTCTTCTCCCTTTACCAACTTTCACTTAATAGAAATGTCTATAATATGAGAGAATGATTTTAGTGTTGGTCATGGAGATAAATGAAGGATCTTTATGTAGAAACTAGTAAGAGTTCTTAATGTCTTAAGTATTCTTCTATTTAGAGATTCACCAAATCAATAGGTGTACTAAAAGTGTATGCTACTCATCTTTTGATAGTTAATCAATTGCTAATTTTTTATAACCTCACTTGTTGATGAAGAGTTTAGACTGACTTAAAAAAGAAATTCGAAAACCTATGATTTTTCTAAAAATTATTATGTTCTTAGGTGGATCATTTTGACTGGATTCTCAACTTGAGTTAATTTATGTAAAAGAAATATTATCTCATGTGCATATATTTTTTATTTGAGGTCTCACTTACTTACCTTCCACATATAATGCATATTATCTAGTTTTAAAGAAAAAAAGTCATATTTTAATATGAATATCTAGTTTAAATTAATTTATCTGCATTTTTTCATCATTTTTAAAGGATGAAAATAAATTCTAAAATATAAACTAAACAAATAATTAGTTCATCTCACTAAATTGAGCACCTGAACTTGAGTCAGAGACTTTTGAAGGCAAAAGATTGAATTCCTCACTTTGAAATGGTGGTCTTGTTGTTGTCTTCATCTTTGCTGATATTCTTGTGATGTACTCAGCCTACAAATTTATACAATGAGTAAACTATTGTTTTTGAGAAAAAAAAAACCTGTATATAAAGTATGGCAAATTTAAGTGTTTCATGTAATTATAAAATAAAAATGAACCCATAAAATAAAAACAACAACATGAGACATGTATAGTAAATTAAGGTACCTCATCTTCGGCTGTATCAAACACCTCTTCTTCAAATCTTTCAACAGACTTCAAAAGCTTAGGTACATTTTGTGCCCAAGAAGAGAGAGGATCTCGCTTGATAAAATATTCAACACTATGAAATCAATTTTTCATGCAATTAGATTCAAATGAAGTTTACAAAACTACACTAGAATAACAAAAATGAAGTCAATCAATCAAATATGTAATCTAACAATGGTAAATAAGATCAAAATGTTGGGAATCATTTAATAAAAAAACAATATTTTTCTAGAAAAACACACCATAAATAAGAGCATAGATTTAAATTTAAACACATAATAAATTTAAAGTGTTTCACACCTCAAGACCTTCATTCATGTAAACAAAATTATTATTACTTAGCATGCAAAAAAATGCAAACTCTCTCATGGAAAAAATTACAAATCATTTCATGATAAAAACCTACTAAGTCCATATCCACCCAAGAGACCTATAACTAACAACTTTCATGTCAACTCCTCGTTCTTATAATAATTTTATACATTTCCATTACTCCTATTAATCAATTTCGGATTTTGGTGACACTCACTAATACTAACACAAACTTTCATACCCAAAAATTCAATCAGATGCATCTTTAAGTTAGATTAATTATGAACATATGTTTATTTATAAAATAATACACATATTTTCAAATCAATTAGAAAAATTTCAAAAAGAGTATAATAATTAAAATACATTTTTTATTCAAAACTATTTAGACAAATTATTACTAGTAAAATTGTTAATAAAAAATATGTAAATTTTATATTAAAAGTAGTTGCTTTAAAATATTTATCGATAATCATTTGGGTATTATTTATTTCATGTGTGATATTAATTTACTCATAATATATTTTTATTTTATAATTTAAATATTGATATATTTTTCATGTAAATTGATTTCATTAACAGCATATGTCCCTGGTTTACCTCGCCTAATGTGAACATAGACAACATAACCAAATTCTCATATTCTCAAAGTTTGGGGAATGACCTAACCAGATTTTCTAAGACATCTTAATATCTAGAGAAGTTGAGAACATTTATTGATTAGGTAAGCAACAATAGCTTCAATTGAAAACACCTTTTAAGACTCCAAGACTCAGCAACATACATTTCACTCTTTCTCTAATGATCTTATTAAATTAAATCTATCTATCTATTAGGTCATTATATGGAGGAGTCTACTTCATATTCCAACTTTCAAGCAGGACCCAACAAAAAAGAAAAGTGTTTATTTTGTGAAAAGTTAGGACATTATGCACCTTAGTACACATACTTAGGAGAAATGACAATCTTTTTAAGCCTAAGGTGAACTTAGCTAAAGGAGATGAGAATATTATAAATGTGTTTACCTCTTTAACTATAAGGAGAATAGATAAGAACAAGTATTTTGTTGATGCTAAAAACTACTACAGTTCTAGGTAAAGGAAAGATTCATCTCAATCTCATATTTAAGTGATGTGATGCATGTTTCCACCATCAGGTTCAACTTAGTCTCTATCGTACTATAGGAAAAGGTTAGGGATGAAGGTTTCTTTTGAATCTCATAGATTTTTATAACAAAGAATAATATACTTCTTGTAAAGGTTTCTTTTACATTGAATATTTATTAAATGATTAATCAATATGCATCTACTTTTACTTGTATGAGTTATTTTTATGCCATATTTTTATGATATATGGCATGTGAAAGTATGCCATATGTCATGTGAATTACTCATATGTAATGAAACTGTAATGTCTAGACTTAATCAACATGAATGATAAACAAATTAGAAAATATGATAAATTTGTTGAATCAAAACTAAATAAGAAAACATTTTTATTTGTGTAACATGGAATGGAACATTTTACTTTAATTCATTATGATCTTATTGATTTAAAATAAACTATATTAAGGAGTGGTAAAAGTTATTTTATAACTTTTATAGAATATTTCTATTGATTGCAAAAAAAGCTATTTGATTATACTTAGGAATGAAGCATTTAACATGTTTTCATTTTTAAATTTGAAGTTGAAATTCCACTAGATAGAAATAAAATGGGCAGTGGTACATTTTGTTTAATGACTTGTTTTGAGAAAAAATAAACAATAAAAACACATTATACATTATGGAAAGGATGTGCATATTGGTGCTTAATCAAAGTGGTGTTATCTATTTAGGTAAAGGGAAAATAGGATTTAAGACTTCTAATTTCAAGTTTATCAATTATGCAAACATAGTGTTGGTAATTCATGAAATATATGTTAGAAAATTGTCTTCAATGATGATTAAGAGGAAAATATTTACATGATTCAACTTAAAGGATGAGTGGTTCATAGTCAAGAAAACTAAGTATTCAAACTTTTGAAATCATTATACGATTTAACACAATTTCCAATACAATGACATCAAAATTTTGATGAAACTTTTCATGTTGATGATTTCTATATCAGTGATTATAAGTGTAATTTTGACATCAAAGTTTGATAGAAAATATATGAGTGAAACAAGTGTAATTTTGGGAGTTAAGATCATAAGGAGTGGAGATAATATTTCACTATTTCAAGTGTACTATGTTGAAAACTTCTTAAGAAGTTTCGCTACTATGAATCTAAACAAGTGAGTACCCTTGATAATGTTAATTCTCAATTGAAGAAAAACAGAGGAGGACAATATTCCAAACTCAGTATGTCAAATCATTTAGATTTAACTACATTTAATGAATTTCATTAGACTTAACATTTCTTATGCATTAGGTAAAAATACTCGTTGTCCTAATCAAGACTACTAGGGAGCACTTATGCGACTTTAGAGATATTTGAAAGGTACCATGCAATGTGGTATTGAATATACTGAATTTTCTATTATATAGAAAGGCTAACAAAATTCTTATTAGACATAATCTACTAGTGGTTATATGTTTATACACTCAATGTTGGTGGTATAGTTGCATGGAGATCAACTAAGCAAATTATTACAACTAGATCATCCATTATATCAAAGTTGTTAGTTCTGGAAATGGTTGGTAGTGAAACTAGGTGATTGAAAATCTGCTTAATTAATATTTCTTTGGAAATGAAACCACTAAATTTCTTCTACCTCTCTCAAATTTTTTCTTCTTGAATTTTTTTCTATTTGTAGCCTCAACTTTGTTTGAAAAGTTCTTATTATATCTTCAAGAACTTGTGGTCACCTTGAATAAGTTCTTAAGAGCAATTACATTTTCAGTATCTATGACTACAGTTATCATATCAATCCTTATTTGGTTTGCCTATGGTGCATTCTTACTTTTGCACAAAAAATTATAACACTTTTAAGAATGAGAATGGTAACATTAAACGTGGTCTTGATTCAACTAAGGATATATCATGCACATAATTCTTTAGCATCATGAATAATTTCTTATTTTCCTTTTATAAATGGTCATTGAATCACATGGAATATTTGAATGCGTTATAGGTGTAAAATAACAAAGTTGTAGATAATAATATATATTTAAAGATTATTAAAAAAATATGATTGATTTATTCCTAGGTAAAAAGAATTTCAACATCTCAAACTATTCAACCAGTGCTATTATCATCAACAATTAACAATACTTTTGTAAGTAAATTCTTCTTACATTTTCTTCACCATCATGTTACGACGGTCTCTAGATTTCCATCCATTTGCCTCAATAGTAGTCGCATTTGAAATAGGTCTTTTTCTGTTTCTGTCCATTTCATATGTAAAGATACTCAATATTGGTCTGAAAAGTTCAGAAACAATGTGTGAGGTATATAAATGAAGAATAAAGGAGAAATAATAAATTAACACTCTTCACCTTAGAATCTATCAAACCTTTTCGTTCTCTTTTTCATTGGTAAAGTAGTAGATAATGCTTCAACAATTAGTTAGATTGCCATACACAAACCACAAAATCGTATTTTTATTGAACGTGAATCCAACAAATTTTACGAGTCATGTCTAATTTTTTGAAAAAGAGAGAAATGAGTGTTGAATTGTAAAAACATACACACATTAACTAATTTTATTTTATTACGATCCTTAACAACTAGTCTCTACACACCAATAAATCCTTTTAAGAAGAGTTCCCCACCAAATAAGATTTAAGAGTTCAAATTCATCATTCAATTAAAAAAACTAGGAATTAACCTATGTCGACTCATTCTATCTAAGCAAATGGGAATGTGAACCCTAAAAATCTTAAAATTAATATAAACTTATTTACCATCACTTCATATATACTAGTTTTGCATAAATTAAGCACAATGAACAAAGAATAAAGAAATTTCATACATGAACAAAGCCATTACAAACATAAATTCGTAAAAAACAAAAAGAAAAGGGGGAAAATAACATGCTTAGAAAAAAGACACAAAAATATTGATACCTATGTTCTACTTCACCAAACAAGAAATGTATGTCTAAAGTATATTAGCTTCGTAAAGTATAGAGGTCTATATATTGTATATAAAGAAGACATAACCATTTATACGCGTCTTCATGCAATATTATTTAAATAGAGACGTTACTTTATATACTTAATGAACACAAGTTTTGAATTTACAGATGTAACGTTTCAATTAAAATTATATAATTAGATAAAGGTTGATGGCATTTTCTGTTATTAAGATAAAATAGTTTATTAGGCTAATTAAACTAGCAGTTTATATGACTGAATCAAACCATTATATTTAAAAATTAATGAATTGGTAAAGTATTTGGTTCAGATAAACCTCAAATCAAAATTATAAAAAAATAGTCATAAGAAACTAGAAAATAGATAAAAAAAGAATATGTCGAAAAAATTAATAAAAATTGACAAAATCTGATTCATAAAAAAGTTTAATGAAAATATCATTTTGATTTTTGGTTTTTTAATTAAAAAATATATAAAATAAAACTAAAACTAAAATATTAACAAATGACATTTGTCAATTTAAGAAAAATCTAATCTATTCAATGCATGTTATACTGTTTCATTGATTTTATTATGTATAAATAAGATTATGATGAATTATGATAAATTGGTTATGGTATGATGTAAAATGTAGTAGTTACTGCACTTGCATTATTGTGTTGGTAAATTATAGTGTGAATATTAAGTTAATGTACTTAATAAGATATTCAGATTCTATCTTATAAATGAAGATAACATACATTTTGTATATGTTACTAATATTTATAGATATGTAAGAATCCAACTTATTATATAAAAATTGTTGAATAAGATCAATATTATGAAGGTAAAAGTATCTAATAAATAACATAAATAAATCAAATAATAGTCTCTAAGTTTATAACTTAATATAATTTTAGAAAAGTCGAGTATGTTGATTAAATTCTTAAGAGACTTATCAAAACAATGGATGATGATATTTATTTAATATAATTGTTATAAAATATTTTAAATGGTTATTAATTGTTTTTATCTTTGTAATGATTATGAATTGACACATAAATCTATGGATATATATATATATATATATATATATATATATATATATATATATATATATATATATATATATATATATATATGTGTGTGTGTGTGTGTGTGAAAATTATTTTTTAAGTAACAATAATGAAATCATTACATATTAATTAAGAAAACTAATTAATATTATTTAATTTTACAAATCATGTTTACAAAATATTTTTTTCTTAATTACCTTTAATTAGAACTTGATATCACACTTAAAAAAGTTATTAAGAATAGTCTTGATTAATCATTTTGTTATGATATAGTTAAATAGGGTGAAAGTAGTTAAAATTTATATATATTTGAGTTAAAAAAAATCTTATAATTGAATTAAGAGAAATTATTATTTTTAATATACTTCAATTTGGCTATACATTTTTGTTTTTCGTTTCTATTATGAATAATGCATATAATATAGGTGCTAGAAAAACTTTGATTTGTACTTTTAAACATAACAACAATAAATTGAAGTTCTATACACAATTAAGGAAAGAAGTCATTAAATCAAATTATTAGAAATAAAAGATGTATAATGAATTTTGTAAAGCATAGAAAGGAAATAAATAAAAAAAATTATTTATAACATATTCAAAAGTATAGAAAAAGTATTAAAAAATAAAGGAAAATGTTGCAAAAGTAAAATATTAAATACAAGAAAGAAAGAAAAAAATTCAATGATATAATAAATAAAATATATCCTTCTCCCTTTTCTTACACACATCTAATATTTTGATTTGACTCTTAATTATATTTTAAAATTTAAAATTATATAATAATATATAAAAGAGTACACATCTAATTTTGTTATTTTACTCTTAATTATATTTTCAAATTAAAAAACATATTCAAATACTAAAAGTAAATACTTTAATCATCCATTGTTTTTCTTATATAACTACTACTTTTTTCTTAAAATCTATGTGGTTTAGTTTGAAAAAGAAATCCAAACCAAATCTCCATAAATGGGTGGTGTGTGTTAAGATTAATGATAATAATAATAAAGTGAAGCATATCAAAATAAAAGCAAACCCAAGTCAAAGAATGAAGAAGTGTAAAGAAAATATTAATTCAAAAATACAAAGTGAGAACAAATAATATTAGATAGAAATATATAAATTATTATTATAATAAAGTTATATTAAATGCATGCTGCAGTTTAGTTCAGTTTGAACAAATTTTAAAATTTAAATCACAAACAAAACAAAAATCCTTTCAACTTTTGATAGGTTTTTTCTTTTCTTTATTCTTTTTAATTTTTAAACACCAGTTATATAAAATTATAATTTAATATATAAATAAATTATTTTTTTATAATATAAATTTAATTTATTTTATATATATATATATATATATATATATATATATATATATGTCTATAAATTAGTATTAAACATTATACTTATTAATTATATCCTTAAATCATTAAAATATTTAATATCATTTTAATTAATTATAATATATTTATTGGATGAATTATTTTTAAATTAATTAAATAATTATTTATACTAAAAAATAATTTATTCTGAATTTAATACTAAAAAATATGGACTAAAATTTATAATAAAATTTATTTATTTCTTATTCTTAATAAAATATCATTTAAAAATTTAAATAAAAGAAATTAATGCAATATATATATATATATATATATATATATATATATATATATATATATATATATATATATATAGATTGTGCGATAATATTAAATATTATAACATATAATTAAATTAAATAATAATATTACACGAGAAGAATAAACTTTTATATTAATAAAAATATTAGAAAATATAATACTAAAAAACAAATTATTACTAATTCAATAAAAATATATGTTTTCATATTTTTACTAATTACCATTATTTTATGAATTTTACTGTGTAAGTTTATTTTCTATTTAATCATTTCCTCATTATTTTGATACCAATTTCTTAAATTTTAACTGAGTAATAATGAGTAATAACTTATATATTTTATAAGTTGAGGCATAAAATATTATTATATGGTCATGATTAAAATTATATTGTTTCGACTTTTCTTATTTTGATGTAGAATATTTTATGACAAATTATCATTTTATTAAAATTTAACAGATAAACTAAATATGTGAAAATTAAAAAGTTTGATTAAAATGCATAAAAAAATATTTAAGTAATAAAATTAATTGTAAAATGATGATCATTGAATTATAAAATATGCAATTAAGTCTTGTATTTATTAATTACAATATAAAATTAAATTTAATTAATTATTATATTTGTTATCTTTAAGATAGTATCTTAGGAATGCTACTACAAAAAAATATTATTAATTTAATATATTAAATGTAATAAAATATAATAAAATTTATTTAATAATAAAATTTATTTATTATTAAATTTTACTATAAATTAGTATCAAAGATTGTTTTTTATTTATGAATAATTTCAAAGATGGTGTGTGATGTAACAACCCAAAAATTCTATAGCATTTGCCATCAAACTCTTATAAATAAACAAAATATATATTTGAAATTATAAAATATTTAATACAAGAAAGATAAATAAAAGAAGGAAAAAAGAAATAAGGAGAAAAAAAAAGAAGAATAAAAAAAAATTATTTTGGTTTTCTAGCTTGGGCAGAAATAATTTCGCCCGAGTGAAAATTCACCTCATCCGAGTTAAAAATAAGTCGCTTGAGCGAAAACAGTCCAGAGAGTACTCCTAATTTTTGCCTGAGCGAAATTACTCTCGCCTGGGCGAAAACACTCCAAAGAGCATCTTATTTTATTTACGAAGAGCTCGCTCAGGCAAGCTTCATCTCGCTCGGGCGAGACTTGCAGAGTGAATTCTTCTACAAAAGTCGCTTGAGCGAGATTCTTCTGCTTGAGCGAGACTATCTAAAAATATTCTCAATTAAACTAACTTTTGTCTGTCAAGTATTACCATCCATTTAAGGTTCAAAGTACTACATAAAGTATTTAGATACATCAAACTTATCTATGACTATCTACATGACAGAAAGAGTGACCATTCCAAGGTCATAAAGTCTTTGACTACATCAAAACATATATACAAGTATATACAAGACAAAAAGAACACCAGTCTAAGGGCATATCATCTTTAAGGTACTCCAAGACCTGCATGTACACCTGCTCGTGTACATAGTACAGTCATCGTAATTCATACAACAACATGAAATACAACAACATGAAAAACAAGGGTAAGCTAGTAAAATTGAAAGTTTATAACATACTAAATACATGCAAATAGAACAGGGTATCTCAGACATTAGAATTTCTTTTAAAGTCTAACATATCAAGTTTCACTACAAGTTTTCGTTTTTTCATTTCAAGTACACATGTCAAACATCATTCATAAAGGTCTCACATGGACCACATCAATACATATAGGTCACACATAGACTTATCGTCTTTCTGAAGACCCATTAAGTATGTCCCTTAACAACTAATCCAATACCCAAGACTTAGATTCAACAAATCTAAGAGAAAAGACTAATCCAATACCCAAGACTTAGATTACCTGCGAATCTAAGAGAAAGGACTAATCCAATACCCAAGACTTAGACTGCCATTCGAATTTCTAAGAGAAAGAATCAGAGTAAGCTCAAACATCCAATACCGAGTCTCACCAAGAGTCCCAGTGTGTATGAACTCCCTCACAGCTTCTCACCACCTGATATCTTAGTCTATGTGACTTAGATCATCAGTGAAGCTAGAGGATCTCTATTAAATTCATTATCCCAAATGAATGTGATATACTTAATATACACAAACGAGCATAACTCATACATGATCCCAATTGTATGACATCAATTCATCATTCACATCAATACTCATTCAATCTACAAATCATATTATGCAAGTATCTTTCTATCATCAAAACAATACTTAATTACTCAAAACAATTAAGTTAATCACACTAAGTCAAAGCAAACAATCAAATTCATTCAGTGCTCAAGGACTAGTTAGACTTGTAAGAAAGACTTGAGCACTGATAATCACATATTCAAATCTTCTGTCCTATAGGTCTATTTAAAGTAACTAACTAGTATTAAAAATAAGTTACTTGCTTCCCTTACCTCAGACAATGATCCCCTACCAATTCCTTCGGTCAGGCAATAACCCCGGTCCAACTTTAGGGATCTAGAACAAGTTTTCCAAATAACACCAGCTTTTAGTATAACCTTAATCAAGTTGAGAGGAAAACTTTTCTCAACTGTTCCTATCAATATTAATGATAAAAAATTAACGAAAAATAGAGAACAAGGGATCTTTAAAGCAAATATGAACTTACTCTGTTTGAGAGATTCTGATAAGTTTGAAATTGGTCCTAGGATCCTCACCTACTGTGGGGCTTGATCAGATTCTGGAATAGAGAAAGTGTAGAGGGTGAAAATCAAGAAAGAATGAGGAGAGCTATGGAGGTTGGAAGGTAGAAAAGAGAGAGAGAAAGATAAAGTAAAAAAGGGGAGTGCTTTTTCTTTGTTCTTATCTTCATGTTTTGGGGATTTACATGTGATTTCAAATAAATGTTTTTTTTAGTGTATTTAAATATTGGAGGAATGGGATAATTGTCACTGACAAAAATTTAACTATTCCCAAATTTGATCATTATTTAAGTTATTTTGATTAATATTTAGATTAATCATCAAATCAAGTTCATTTCTAAGTTCGATTTGGAAATTTAATTAATAATTTAACGCGGGTTGATAAACTTACAATTTTGATAAGAGTATTTATAAAAAAAATTAAAAATTAGTTGCAAATTTCTTTACAACATTTTAAAAAATTAATATATTTCAATTACTACTTAAATTGAAAAGTAATGATCAAAATTATTGACTTTATATCGATTTCAATTATTATTTTTGATAACTATTTTATTTAAAAAAATGATATGTTTTAGTGATTGTAAAATTAGTTTGATATTTATTATATGATTTGAAGAATAATAAGAACTTTTATTTTTTAATAACATTTATAATTTTTTTTTATTATCCTTCAACAATACATTAAAATTTGTTGTGTCTTTATCAAATTTCATATTATTTTTCACACCATCATTTCATCAAAATTATTGACATCATGTCTCACAAATTCAAATACATAGTTTAACATATCTTCCATTGGATTTTGAGATTCTATAAAATCTTCAATGACATGCACCTGCACACTTGTAGTAGTCATAGACTCAGTTGTCTTTCACTTAGCAAATACCAAGTTTTGAGGAAAAAAATCTACATATTAAGTATTCATGAACTGCATCCATGTTAGCCACTTTTTGAAATCACACTTTGAACATGAACACTTAATGACATGACCATTAGCATGTTGGGATGTAAATTTCAAGAACACATTCAATCCATTTTGCATATTTAACTTTGTTTTGTGGTTTAGAAATCCACGATTTATCTATTCACATTACTACAAAACAAACACCAAAAGAAAAAATAATTATCTAAGAAGGAGATCATACATGGTTCAAAGAAAGATATTCTATCATCAAAAAATTTAAATGAGTTAACTATGAAAACAACTAGCCGAAATTTACATTTACTAAGTTCGTTAGTTTGGCAATTTTTATACATCATACAAAGATATCTAGATATCTGTTTGCATTTCAATTATCTAGATAAGTGAGTACATTCCCTATATCTCTAAAATTGCAAAATTTCAACAAAGTGTGATTATGCTTGAGTTAAGAAATCCAATTGTCCAAATAACTGAAAAATATCAATATCAAATGTATAAGTAATAGAGTATGTGATACTAAATAAGACATTGATAAACAAAATGCCAACTATAACCCATGTAGATAATCAACTCAATAAAAAAACTATAATATATTAGCTAAAATTAGTAACTTGCAAATATAATATACTAAAAACATCACATATAGGATGTACCTTCCCAAGGGTCTCTACAACAAAACACATGACTAAAGTGCATATTTCATACAAGAACAATTTCAACCAAGATTAATTATTTTCAATTTTTAGAACCATACCTCTATTTCAGAACCACATTTGCAACACTAAAAAAACAAGTCTTAATAATTGAAATATAGACTTATCAACTCACTTTGAATTTAAACACAATACACAACATAAGTCAATATAAATATTAATGATCATGAGAGACAAATAATTTATTAAGAAAAAAATCAGAACCTAGAACCTGAAAAACTTACAAATAGAGATTTAGTGTCATAGTTCAAATTTGAGTTTCAACAACCATTTACAATATAGATTACAAAATCCATGATTACAAAAAAAAAAAAAAAAAATCTCAATCCTCTAACCTAAAACTTAGGATCTCTGTATATGGAAGAAAACAAAAGAACAATTCCAAGAATTGCTATCCTTTAGCAACGCAAATTATTTAAACCATGTTGTTGGTAGAAAAATTGTTTTCAACTAAAGAATACCATAGTCAATAAATACAATCAAAACAAAAAAATTAGCAGCAGAAAGATTAGATTACATACATCAGTTGTCAGATGAAATAAAACTCACATCCTATTGTCAAAACTAATTTTTTTAACTTGTAAGGAAATATGTGCAATCAGATGAAAGATAGTATTAGATAGTGTCAAGATGATATAGAAACAAAGCATATCATGGATTCAAACAAAACTTCAATGAAAAAAAAAATGGAAATTGAAAACCTAACAATAACATAGGTTGTGACCAAAAGAAAGCGTAATAATCGATGAACGAAACTTTTACCTACGTCGGTAAGGTAATGCTCCAAAATGAGTGATTTTTGAATGTATGAAATCGATGTGAAGGTTTGAATGAAATCGACGATGAGATCCAAGGAGAGAAATTTTGAAAGCTCTAAATGTAGATATACAATTCCAAGACAGAAATTGGTTGGGACTAAGGTTCAAAGGTAGTAAATTGTTAGGATTGAGTAAGGATTAGTGTTTCAGGGCAAAGTGTATAGGGAGATGAAAAAGGCTCAACAAACTATTGTGTGTCTACATTAGGAAAATATGAAAGGAATAAGACGCTCGATGAAAAGATTGACATCCTTGTCGTTATAAATGTCATATTTTATATTTTGAATACAATGATAGTCATGGAAACGTGTATTATAAGTATATAATTTGAGTAATGTATGAAAGATAACTTGTTTTAAATTGAAAAAATTATTATTTTTTGTTTAATTGGAAGTTATGAATTTGATTTATAAAGTTGTTCACCTCTTAAAGCAATCATATATCACTCCAACAAGAAACTACATCACTCAAACAATAGATGATAACTCCAACAAAAAAAAGATTGTATAAATTCTCTTTCCTTTGAAGTAGTTTTAATTATTTAAGATACAAATAACCACTCGAGTGAGAGAGGTGTCGTAGCAATTCTCTATCCTCTAAAAGTTTAATTTCTCAAATATTATTATTTTTTGTTTAATTGGAGTTATGGATTTGAGTTATAAAGTTGTTCACCTCTTAAAGCAATATATATATCAGTCCAACAAAGGAGCTACATCACTCAAACAATAGATGATAACTCCAATAAAAGAAATGTTGTATAAATTCTCTTTCCTTTAAAGTAGTTTTGGTTATTTAAGATACAAATGACCACTGGAGTGAGAGAGATGTTGTAACAATTCTCTATCCTCTAAAAGTTTTATTTCTCTAATATTTTTTTTGAAATTTAAATAATGATAGGTTGACTCTTAAGCAACAATTGGAAGTTTGATTAAGGAAGAGGCTAATGTATATGAATGCTTTATATAGGTTTTTAAAGAAATATTTCTTTTGTTTTTGTTTTACTTAAATTGAATGATGTTTATACAGTTTTTGAATATGAAAATTATGTTTGATGATATAATGTAAGAATTGATTTACTTTAAATATAATATAATGAGACTTCAAAGTTTTACTAATAACCTTAATGATATAAAGGAACGAATGATATTACAAGGAATGGATGAAGATTTTTGCTAATCATACAATATTGAAAGAAAGTTTCGTGTAATTTTTCCAAAGCTAACATATCAATTAGGTTGATAATAGGTATTAGAGAAAGAAGTCATCCCATAGTTAAACATAGTGTAGTCTTTCAAAAGTCATTTATAATGAATTTTTATATATTGATTTATTTTAATTAATTTATCTTTTGTTATCTTGATAGTGTGTTCATACATGTGCACATGATATTATAGGAATGAGCACGTTAATAACTATATAGAGTAGAAGTTGTCACTATATTTATATAATTTTTTATTTTTTAATTAGACGAACATAAAATACAAATAACTGTTTTCAATGAGATTGGAACAAATCAAACATTAATTGAGTTCATTGAGTTTAATAGGTTCATGGCTGCAAGTAAAAAGAAAATACCCTCAATGGTTTAAAACTAAATAATTAAATGAATACTAATTTAAGAGGACAAAGTTTAAGTGCCTTATTTAAATACTTTCATTCTTTTTTATAATCTTGTTTACAGGGAATTAATAAATATAATAATTTTTTATTTCAATAAAATAGGTGTAGAATTTATTATTTTACTTCTCTTTATACCGCAGTAAACATATACATTATTTAAAGATAAAAAAATATACGAAAAAAAAAAACATGAAGGTATAATAGATAAAAAATAATAACTAATGTAATATTAAACTTTGTAAACAATAAATTAATAGGAAACAATTTGTTCAAAAATATGACAATTAAAAAAAAACAATTGTTTAAAATTTTATAGTTTATATGTATGTGTAAAAATATATGTAACATAAGTAAAATGACATCCAATAATATTTTTCAGATCGCATATAATACTCATGTTTTTATGTAATGTTTATAACAATAATATTTAGATGGTAAACATCAAAATATTTATATTTTTAAGTTAATTAAGAGATATTAACATAAAATGTAAAAAAAAAATCATTATGTTTTAAAAATAATTAAGAAGTTCATTTAAGGACTAAAAAGGAAAGAAGAAATTTATCCAAATTCAAGAAATAGAGAAGAAAATGAGTCTAATTTAGTCATAAAATTAGTAAATATTCACTTAATAAAAATCTATGTATGTAGGGATAGGTTTAAGAAAATTAACACTAATACTTGCTTCTTACCTCATTGCCGCCATTTCTAATTGATTATGCTTCAGCACTATTTAGAAAAATATTAAATTAAAATTAGTTGGGATAAAAATATTGACAACAAAATATTAATAAACAATGTTGAATTATTAACCTTACTTCAACTTCATGAATGTGTGTAAATGACACATTAAATATTTTGATAAAATAGGAGTGTTTGGTTTTCTTGACTATTGTTACCAAAATTCAAGTATAGAAAATCACAGACAAATAACTAATGAGCCAATAAACTCATATATCACAACATTCATCTACAACTAAAAACAAGAATGAAAAAAAAAATTCCAAGTATACTTGATTTAAAATATAATTAGACATTAAAATATTATAGTATTAGGATAATTTAGAGAGTAATCATCCATCAAACATCAAATAACTTAACATCGATTATTACTAATATTAAAATAAGATCAAAACTAAAGTTTAAGTGATAAATCAATCTCATCAGAAGAAGTAGGATTTGAGATTCCTTCTTTCTTGGAGTGATCATCATTATCCTCTATATTCACTGGAGCTAAATTTGATTTTGTAGTAACATTTGTAAAAGATCCTGCAAGAAATGGAACATTGTGTCTAGTAGTACCATGATCATGTTGTGTTCTCAAAGTTGTTGCATCACTCCCCAAAACCCTAATTCCAGTATTTGCCTGCAAACCAAGAGAAGAAGGGTTTATGATCTCTTGCCTTGATGATGCTTGACCAAACCTTAAACCTAGTGAAGACGGAGGATATAGAGGCTTGTGAATCATGGAATCCATTCTAACTCCAAGTGCCCTATTATAAGATCCATAGAAGGAGTGTGTGGGATAAGGATAATAGAGAAAATGAGGGTTTCCAAAAGCACCACCATCAATTCCTTGACGACGTTTTGCAAGAGCTCGTTCTTGTTTATGAGCATTTTGATGTCCTCCCAATGCCTGTGAAGAAGAAAACTCTTTTTGGCAAAAGTTGCAAGAAAAAGTTTTGGCCTCTGATGGTTTCTCTTCTTTGATATTTTCATCTCTCCCTTGAGTATGATTTGCCCTAGAAGATGAACCCCTCACATGCATTGGATTGAAAAAATCCAATTCTACTTTTGACCCACAAATTGATTGATCATTGGAAAACTTAGCAAAATCTAACACCATATGAGTTTTGGAATTGGAAACCTGACCTTCTTCAAATTTGATACTCTTCTCCTTCATTGTTGTCACCTCATCCTTCTTCACTTCTTCTTTATGGCAAATGTCTTGTGAGGTGCTAGAGGCTTCTGAGGAATAATCTTCCAAATTATGTGAGGCAGCCATAGAATTGAAGAAAAAAAAAATCACTCTTTTGAATTTGTGGAAGTGATGGAATAGAGAGGTATGACTATGGTTATTTATTTAAAGATATGTGAATGCAAATATCTTTAATAAATAAGGAATGAGATCTCATGTCTTTTGCAGTTATTATTTAGCATATAAGTTTGAAGAGGTTTGAACAAGTTTTTGACTAATTTGTCCATGATTTTTGCACACACAAAAATTCCTAAATTGGTTTTAACTGCACCTTGTAGTGTGTTATTTACTTAAGTAGTTTGAATCACTCTATAATTGACATGTGGTTAATTGTTTGAATAGCTTCTAAGTAGTTCAAATTTTAAGTCAAACCAAATTGTAAATTACTTGTTAAAGTAAAATTACTTGAGAAGTTTCTATGTAAAAAGATTCCTATATGGAAAAAATTTTGGGATATAATTTTGGCTTAATGATTTTAATCACACAGTATATTATGATGAATAATTACTTAAATAGTTCAAATCTTTTCAGGAGAAGAATGTGGCTAATTACTGAAATAATATACCATCACTACTTCTATGTACTTCAAATTTGATGTCAAAGCAAAAATGGAAACTTTGAAATTACTGTTGAATTAAAATTACTTCGACATTCAAAAGCTTCTTTGGTGGAGAAATTAATGGAAGTAATTCTGTGATGTAATTTTAACTTCATTAATGCTTGATATTGTCATAAACAAAATCCCTTGATTTCAGAACAATTTTAAATATATCAAACATTTTTTAACCCCCATAATTTTAACCACCGTAATTTACGCTAATTTTGAGTGATTATCTAGTAAGCCATATATATTAAACTGGTAAATAACTTATTATAATACTAATTTTTCTGATAAAGATGCATGTTTTCGTGTTAATTTTAATCAAACCACAAATTCATAACATGTTCTAATAATGACTTGGGTTTTAGTTTCAAAGAATTAACCACTTTTGTTTTCTTAAAAAAAAAATAGTAACATTCTTGTCATACTTCTGAAGTTCATTTTTCATTAAGGACTTATTAACAAAACTTCAATGGTCCTATTTTGTAAATTTTTGTTTTGATGACTCGCACACATTCCTATTTTAATTACAATAATATTCTTGCCATTGTGGAAGTTGATTTTCAATGAAGAACTTATGACACACAAAACTTTAGTGGCTCTAATTTGTAAATAATCAACATTCTTTTTTAAAATTTTCAATAAAATTCTTGACATATTTGTGGAAGTTTATTTGTTATGAAGGACACAATTTTTTAACATTAAGAAATTGAGATGTAGAAGTGTTTAAAATCTTAAATAATTAATAAAGTAGACTACACAAGTAGATGATACTTAAACTTGAGGAGTGTTTTCTAATTAAGTATTAAGAACTAAGGAGAGGTTAATCAACAAGGGAAATTTATTTATAAATAGGTTTATACACACTTTTACAAATACTTTTTGTATTATATATTTTTTAAACAAATACTATATATATATATAATTTTTTTTTGAAAGATTAAAAATGTTTTGATACGATCATATACAAGTTGTTATACATGGTAAGTTTTATTTTTATAATAATTATTTTAAATATTATATTACCAAATATTAGTTCATAGTTTATTTTAATATTGATGGTTATCATTCAAAATATGTATTTACACAGATAGTATTATGATTTTAAAAAAATATTCATTACATTAAAGGTTATCAATTTGCTGTTAAAAAAAATTAAAGGTTATCAATTTATACTAATAACATTGATTTCTGTTGGGTATAACAATCTATTTTTATGAGTATTAAGGTATTAAATAATGAATATTTTAAGAATATAAATTATGGCAATTAAAAATATATTTTATTATTATTATTATTCACTATTTATTACAATAATGATAATTAGAAACATTATAGGATTATGAGATTAACTAAGTCTAGATACACTGTTATTTACACTATGGGTAATTTTCAATTGATAAGATTAAGAGAATTTATTACAATAATGATAATTAGAAACATTATAGGATTATGAGATTAACTAAGTCTAGATACATTGTTATTTACACTATGGGTAATTTTCAATTGATAAGATTAAGACAATTTAAAATAGTTATATTCATAAATTTAAATGTGTTAAGTGACACTTATAATAAGGGTTACTTGAATCTTATATTTTATGATGGTAAAAGTAGAACGTATGATGACATGAAAATAGTTTAAATTATTTTCTCTAAAGCTTAAATTTAACATTAAAGTGAGTAACAAAATTATTAATTCAAAATTACTCATTAAAGTAAAATTACTTAGGTATTTACGAGTTTATTAGTGAAAAAAAAAAACAAATGAAGTATCTCAGTCTATATTTTTTAAAATAATTCTAACTACATTATCTAATATTACATTTTTATTCAAGATTATAAGTTGATTACAAGTCAGCACTGATTTATGGCTTAAGCAAGGAAAGATATTAGATCTAATATATTATTATAATAATAAAAATATTTAATTTAAAAATTATACTTAAAAATAATTTAAAATTTAAATTTAAATATCATAACTAACTATTTGATTTATAACGGAATTATAAATATTATTTAATAAATAATAATTTTAAAAGTTTTTCTTAATAAATAATAAATTAATAATATTTTTATCTTTTAAAAATATACTGGATGATTAAGGAATTCTAAATGTCAAAGTTTTATATTTTTTAAGTTTTATATTTTTCTATTTAGAGAATTAATATTTATATTAGCTTTGACTTTAGTATATAAATATTACATAAAAATAAAAAATTAGAATTTATTATGCTATTATTCAATTAGTTTTCACTTTTCAGGACTTTATTTCTGGTTACATGTATCTTTATCAAATTATTATATTATCTTCTCTATTAAAATATTGTTAATTTAAAAGTTTGAAACCTAACAAAAGTATTAAACTTGAAAATTTTAATTTTTTGTCAGGTATGACTATTGGTATCACATATTATTTGTACTTATTTGGATTAGTAAAAATTTATAATTTAAAAAAATATGTGTATTAATATGACTATTAAACAATTAAAATATTTTCTTTTATTTTTTTAAAAGGTATAAAGAAAATAGATTTGAAAATACATTGATTTCTATTAAAAAAAATTACTTCTGAAATGAATGTAGAGACAAAGTTTTGCTAAAAACAAATTAGTCCTGGAAAAAAATAATTTGATAAAAGTATTAAGAATAAAATTGTAAAATCATCTGAAAAAATGCCTAAACCTTGAACAATCTTTAAAACATGATAATTTGTTGGATATTGAAGGTTTAGATTTATTTTTAAAAGTAAATATTTTAAAGAGATTATAGGATAAAAAATAAACCAATTAATATTATTAATTATATAAAAATAAATTTTTTTCCAAATGCATGTATATCATATAGAAAGTAATGTAACAATCAGTTGCTTCATTTAGAAAGAGTTTTTCGAACTTTAAACTAATAAAATCTTATTTAAAATTAACAATGTCTCAATAAAAATTAAACAGATTAGCTTTATTTTCTAAAAGTTCAAAAAAAAGTAAATTTTAAATAAAAATATTATAATTTTAATAGATTATTTTATTAATTTAAAAAAATCTCATTTTTAAATATACATTAAGTCTCTTATAAGCTTGAGTTATGTTGTTAGAAGTATAAAGGAAGTGACATACATAAGTAAACATAACCATGGTTTTTTCTTTTATAAATTCATGTTAGGCATTATTATGAATTTTGACATCTCAGTTAGGTTGACACCTCAAAGCTCAACATTCATATGTCATGACATGAAACATATTACTAAAAAGAATAAGAAAAGATACAAAACCATGAGGAAACTAGGCTAAACCCATGACAAGAAAAGATGACAGACTCCCCAACCAAGCTAAACAACAAAATGAAACAGAGAGAGTTGATACCTATTATGAAAAAAGTTTAATTTAACAACAGTAGGTAAAACATCATATCGTTTAAAATCTAACTTATTCTCAAAACTCAGTAAAGCTAGCTTGTTAGTATAATGGTTTCCCTCACAGAATATATGAGAAACTTTGAACTCAATTTCTTTACAAATCCTCATACACTTTCTCCATCTTCCTCTCAAAGACCAAGGATTGAGGTTAAATGAACTAAACAGTTGACAAATCAAGGAAGAGTTACACTCCAACCAAATACATCTGAAGTCTTTGCTCCAAGCAAGCTCAATACCCAAAATGGCTTTCATAACCTTAGCAAATATAAACTTTTGGACCTTAAAAGAAAGAGAAAAAACTACGTATATATTCACCTTTCTACCACGAAAAATACTTTGCACATGTCAAAAAGCCTGGACACCCTTTAGGAGCACCATCAATGTTGACCTTCACCCAATTGACATGAGAGAATTCCCAAATAATCTGAATAAGAGAGATCTCTTTCCGAGAACTCATGGTGATATAACACAAAGAAAGACCTCTAATTTGAATATCTTTGTCTACAAGTAGACTCTGATGTAAAAACATTCAAAACACTAAAATCTTCGTATGAGGAGGGATAAACTAGTCCAAATCAATTTATCCCATTGACAAGTAGGACTAGAATCCTTAAAAACCTTTCTTGTTGCCTTTTGAGTGAGAGAACCAGAATCTTCTACTATCGAATTAGGAGTATCTTTCCAAGAGGTTAGAAAAATAAGACATAAATTATGTAGATATCGAAAATTTAAAAGAAAAGGAGAAAGATCCTAAGAACCACTTTCATTTCATCCTTGAGCTACAATAGCTTTCAATTTAATCATTTCAGCATAAGGAACACCTGCAAGCAGAGAGATGGATTTCTCAGAACACCAGAGATTATTCCAAAAATTAATATTATCACCTCTCCCAACAGTTCAAAAAATTTGTTCTACATCATACAAATCATTAATCCCAAGCCAGATAGAGGAAGAAAATAAGGACACGACTCTATGATATTGAGATTTAAGAAACTAAGCCTTCATTAAAGAAATTCAAGGACAATAATTGAAAGCAAAATCCCAAGCAAGCCTTAGAATATAAACTTTATTTTCAAGTTAAAAATTAACAACTTGAAGCCCACCCTCAGACTTGGCATTACCAATTGTACCCCAATTAACACTCACAAAATCTTGTTTATTTATATCACTGGTCCAAATTTTGTAATCTATTTATCAACAAGCTTGAAAAGGATGGAGAGCCCCCTATAAACCTAAAAGTTGTAAAATAAGAACCATAAATCACAGAGTTAACAAGCTCCACTCTCTCCATCGCGATAAGAGATTTCCCTTTCCAAGAGACCAATTTAGATCTGACTTTATCTGTAAGAGACTGAAGAAACCTGACTTTAGAAGAACTTACAAAAATAGGAACTTTAAGATAATTAAAGATAATATTGTCCCTAATACAACCAAACACGTCTCTAATCTTAAAAAGGAAAATAGGAGAAGTGTCAGCAGTGAAGAAATGTGTTTATCCATTGGCCCAAACCTAAGCCATAGGAATGTAGAAACTTCATAAGACTAGAAAGGGAGCATTTGTTGGCCTTGAAAAACCCCAAAATGTCATCAACATATAAAACGTGTGAGGAAAAACAAAACCCTTTAGGACTAGCCATCAAAAGAATATGTTTGGTTATAACAAGGTTGGTTATCCCCCTACTAAGGACCTCTTCACCAATACATAAAAGTAAAGGAGAAAGAGTGTCACCTTGTTTAACCCCCTACTACAAGAAAAGTAACCAACCAAAGTACCATTAACCTTTATAGAAATCTTAACATATTGAAAGATGGTCAAAATCCATTACAAGAAAGTATGGTGAAAACCAAACTGATTCAAAAGGCTTTGGAAATATCAATTTTGAAAGCCACATTACCACTAGATATTTTCTTAGAAAACATGTTAATGGCTTCTGAAGTTATATCAATACAATCTTTAATGTGCCAACCATTAATAAAACCATTTTGATTGGGAGAGATAATCCTAGCAGCAATAAAAGCTAACATGTCAGCTAATATTTTTGAAATGATTTTAAAACTAAAATTCGCCATAGCTATAGGCCTTAAGTCTTTTATAGAAGTAGCCCTATGAATTTTAAGGATAAGAGAAACCACATTCGCATTCATCCATGGAAGGATCCAATTATGGGAGAAAAATTGTTTTACAACATTACAAACATCAGAATCCACAATGTCCCAACAACCATGAAAGAAAATGCCTTCAAAGTCGTCAGGACCAGGAACACTATCAGAGTTGAAAGCAAAGACAACCTTCTTAATCTCATCATTGGAAGGGCACCTAACCAGCATAAAGTTCTCGTCCTTAGAAACAACTCTAGGGATATGGGCAATAATCATATCTTCCCTGAATTTTGTAGAGACATTATTAGTATCAAAAGAATCATATAAAATTTTATAAAAAGAAAGAATGTGTTTCTCAATATCTTTAGGATCTTCAAAAACCAAATCTCCATCCACCAACCTTTGTATCCCATTAAAATTGGCACGCTTTATCAGAAGTGGACCTTAAGCCTAACTCAATTTTATAAAATCGGCTTGTAGGGTGAGGTTTACACCCACTTATAAACTATTAAAAGGTCCCTCACGTCGAGACTCCTTAACTCGAGCGTGAAATTTATATATAAAGATGGTCCGATAATGGCCCAATAGCGGGTGACTCGACAGACCCAACAACCATATAAGAAATAAAATTTAAGCCTAACTCAATCTTACAAAATCAACTTGTAAGGTGAGGTTTGCACCCATTTATAAATTATTGAAAGACTACATCTCTAGTCGATGTGGGATCTCTAACATGTTTTTTGACCATGGCATGAAAGAAAGAAGAATTACGGTCTTCATCTTTAAACCAAAGCATCTTAGCTTTCTCTTTTCAGAAAAGGGTCTGACAATCTAGTGTCATATCAAGATTTTGCATAGCTTGTTATTGTTGAACAAGAAGCCTATCCATCTCAGCAAGGTCAGTTATCTCAATCTGATGTTGTAAAGAAAGAAGGATTTTTTGTTTATCAACCACACCTTCATGAACAGTCCCAACAACATTTTTGTTCCAGTCCTTAAAAGAGAGCTTGAGCCTCTTGAGTTTTTGTTGTAGAATGAACATAGGACAACCAACCATATTTTCATCCCAATACCATTATATAGTGGGATGTTGTCACCATATCTTAAAAAATTTAAAAGTACATGATTTTCTAGACATTAAAGAAAAAACAAACTGAACAAAGAAAGGATGATGATTAGAATAATTACGAAAAAACAAACTTAATCTTTTCATTACTCAACCTTCCATTAAAACCAAATAAAAAAAGTATCATAAGAAGAAATAACCAAAAGCTTATTCGAATTAATCTAATCATGAAATTCAACACAAGATCAAATTTATTTTAATTCGAAATTCAAATTAAAAAATATTGTTAGAGTTGAAATAATAAAGTTAAGTAAAGGTGTCTCTTGCGATAAGTTTTGAAGTAATTAATCTACTAAAATAACTTTATATTAACTAAATTCAATGATCCCTAAAGTTTTGGTTTAATGTTTAAAAGAAGGGTGTGCCAAGTCATTATCTAACCCGTTATATTATTATTATTTATAAATTTTAAATATTTAATCCGTTGTTCCATCATACTTTTTGTTGCCAGGTGTTGTGCAACCATTGGTCCGTCGGAAGAGTTTCCTCACAGTTGCAGTTTCCTTGGACCGTCATCACAAATTGGTTTCATTGTTGTGATTTCCTTCGTCAAACTCGTACGGACGGATATTCCGCTGAATCGATACCTCGTTCGTTTGCGAGACAGCCACCTTCGGATCTGAGACGAGACAACATCGCCACGCTTCCTTTGATTTTGTCTTCCGCTTCCTACTTTCCTATTCTCAGCTTCCAATTTTTCTGCTTCTTCTTTTTCTTTGGGCTTTCGTTCTTCTCTGTGTGACGCCTGATTCGATACAATGAGGAAGAAGCTCGATACCCGTTTCCCCGCTGTAAGTAAAGTTTCGTTTTTTTGGCTATCAAAGTTTCTTCTTTGCGTGTTACTCAGCTGTTTGGGGTCCCAGAAAACTGTGGAAAGTGAAAGGAATGTTTTTTCCCACTTTAATTAAGTGTTTCTCATTTGGGTTTATGGTTATTGGAAGTTTCAGTGTAATTTCTGGGAATTTCTTTGTTTGTGGCTGGTAATTGTATTTTCTAATTAGTACTGTTCGAGTTTGAGTTCTGGGTATGTGGTGGTGTTTAATACTAGGAGGGAGAGTTTTGTGGATTGTAATACTCCTACACGACTTGAGCAGAATTGTCTCTTGTGGAGAATACCCGTGGCCATGTGCTAAAAATGGGTTTATACTCATGAGGGTGATTTGGAGATTTGTGATGTTAATTTTGGTTGTTTGTCTTAATTTGGGTTATGTTAGTGTAGTTTGTGATGGATGGGTGAGTTGAGAATGGTGTGGAGATTTATGATGATAGGTTTATTTCTTGTGTTGTGGGTTTGGATTGGATGGTTGTGTTGTGATTTTCCTACCCTTGTTTTCATGGAGTTGAATCGACCTCAATTGCTTTCCCTTTGATTCTATGAAATGGGAACTAAGTTTTCGGTTGAACCATAATTCTCTTAACAAATAGGAGTGTTATTCAGATTCAATTCTTCCACTTTTCTGTTCCATTACTTTAATTTAAGGAAAGATATATTTTAAAAGAATGCTTTATCTGATGGAAACCATAATTTTCAGGCTCGAATAAAGAAGATAATGCAAGCAGATGAGGATGTCGGAAAGATAGCATTGGCAGTTCCTGTTTTAGTATGTGAGTTGCTTTTACAAACTACATAGTCAGTACCCTGCCACAGCTTCGTCATTTCCCTCATTGTTGATGTAACCCTTGAATTTTTTACAGCTAAAGCTCTGGAGTTATTTTTGCAAGATCTCTGTGACCGCACTTATGAAATAACTCTTCAGAGAGGAGCAAAGACCATGAATGCACTGCATTTGTAAGTCAATGAATATTTTAATTTAAAGTTGCTTTTACTTCAATGAACCTTTTGGACTGAAGTGTGTCCATTTGTGGGAATATTTTCCCGTGCTGAAATTTGTTCTAATTTTTTTAAGGTGTGTTTTAATTATTAAACACCTGAGGTAGCATATTCCTAGTTCTCACCACTTGGTTAAAGATGGTCAAGTTCCATGTTACTAATGATAAAATCATACTATTATTTATATATATCTCTTAATGATTTCAAGTGATAATTTATTGATTTTGATAACTCCATTGAAATCTGCTTTTGATTGGAAAAAGTCATTTAACTCATTCCTTTAGTTCAACCAAAAAACAAACCACATGTTTGTCCTATGTTGGTGAGCATAATTTCTCATTTGGTCTTGGATGTTAAGTAATTGGCTCATAGGCCGTAGCTCATGAAGCAATTCAACCCTTTGTTGGGTCAACCAATTAACATCTTCAACTTTAGATGGAATAGTTGTTCCTTTTATTTATAATGGAGTTTTCTTGACCACACATAGCATGAAAAGTGGACATTTTTTCTTGATTTGTGGTTTCTTTTGTATCTTGTGCTATATTTGAACATAAGTTGACTTGTCTGTGTGACTCCTTTTTAACTGAAAACCCTGAGTAAGATGATATGATAGCACTGTAACCAACTCCAGGAGTTACAAGTTCTCTTTCTCTGATGTTCACATGTTAACTTAAACTATATAATATTCTGGACCTGTTTGATTATGACATAATACCACTTCTCTTTCCAGTTTCTCCAACAGATTTCATCTGAGTATATAGCAAGTCTAGTCTAACCAGTGGAAAATGTAAATTTCAGGAAACATTGTGTACAAAGTTATAACGTCTTCGACTTTCTAAGAGACATTGTCAGCAGGGTTCCTGACTATGGGCATGGACATGGCCATTCTGAGGCCGGATCTGATGATCGTGCCCTTTCAAAGAGAAGGTTTGAAGTTCAATAGCCGTTATTTTTTTTTTTCCTTATGGTGTCTGATTTAACCATCCATATAATCAATTGATACATTTAAGAATACTCATCTATCAGGAAAGCTGCTGGTGTTGAGGGCAATGAAAGTGATGAAGAAGCCAAGAGGAGTAAGATGGTAATTGCATTTTCATGAAAAATCAGTGATAATACATAATTATATTTCTTAAAAATGACACATACACTGACAATGGTGCAAAAATCGTTACATTTACACTGTCTCATGACTCCTACTTTTGTTATTTCTACCATGGAATTATATCTAGTTATCATGTTGAAGTTTACTTCATTCTAAATTTTTTTGGATGTTTTCTTGCAGCGTGAGTTGGGTCACACCGGCACTCCCGGTCGGGGAAGAGGCCGAGGCAGAGGACGAGGTCGCGGTCGAGGGAGTCGAACTGCTGAAAGAGACATCAGTCATCAGCAGGTTGAATCTGAGCCTTGCTCCTCTATTCAACAAATTAGCAATGATATTCCTAACACAAGTCTGCCAATAGATAATGGTGTGCAATCCAAGGAGAACTTTGGAGTTCATGAGGAAAGTACTCAATCTTTTCGTAACATTGATCTGAATGCTAACATAACCGAAAATGAAGACAAAAATGGTAGCACACCTCTTCAGGCTTCAGTGCCTGAGCCTGCTGACATGGACATTAAACATGAAGAAATTCCAGGCTGGTCCCTATCTGATGTGGACAAGATGGCCATTGACACTATGCAACTTGCAACCCTCGGTAGCAGACTAGAAGAGGATGATGAAGATTATGATGAGGAAGGGTAAATAGCTTGCAACTTGGGGGATTAGCTTTGTAGGAAGCTCATGGTAACTGAAAACTAGCTACTTACTACTGCTACTGTGATGACTATCCTCTAGTAATCACTGTATGTGTCCCGTGCTAATCTGATATGACCCCTCTCTTTATCTATTCTGGTATGTAGCAGATGTAGATTTTTTGTTTCTTCTCTAATTGTAATGCTAGTAGTAGCATCATGCACTTTTAGGATTTAAATGGATGTTGTTAGTTGACAACCACCATACTAGTTCAGGATCAAACTCTTGGTATATCTGGGTTACTAGTTCATTTCTTTATGTTGGATTACTCAAGATATCTGTTAACTGATAGAATAGTTTTCTAGTTATCTGTTCCTCAATTGGAGAGTAAAAGTATCTCAGTGCATGTCAACTTCATCAAAAAGCAATGAAAGAAACATAATTATGTCATTGCTGGAGAATATTTTACTTTGGGTATGGAAATATGTTAAGAAAATTATGTGGGACAAGTTTATTGCTTGTCATTGAAAATTGTGTAAATTGTGTAACATGTCAATTATATATTAATTTGTGTAACGTTTGTTATTTCCTTGTCTTTTTAAAGTCGTTTTATTAATTTGATGAAAGAAATTAAATTGATACGTTTTTTTTTGAAAAATGGAATCTGATTGAAAACTTAAAAAACTGGAAAACAATAATGAAATCAAATTTAAAATAAGAAAAAGTGGAGTTTTTTTCAATTTTAATTATTTATTAATGTTTTACAGTTAATAGGGGTATTATACATTTTGTTAAGACGTTTATTTGATTCCTGTTTTATTATTATAAAAACGTATCAACACAATGCAAAGCTAAAAAAATTAACAAGTAAAAATTATATTTAGTAGAATTGGCGATAACACTAGTTACACAACATAGAGATAATATATTAAGGGAAAACCTCAAATTCTCATTCCATATTAAAGAAGAAACGTTTACATTTTTATTTTTTTTTGTTGAGAAATGAGAAGTATATTAATGAATATGATGTTAGTCATTACATCATGTTGAATAATTTTTACTAATACTATGGGTTCATTATCTTTGTCAAGGTGCATGTAGGTGGAGTGGTTTCAATCTCCACCTAGAGTGATGTTTGATTAACTGAATTAAATTACAGTAAAAATTGATTAAATCAGAAAATAATTTGTCTAAACTAAATTAAACTAAAAAAATAGTCAATCAAACTAAACTGTTTTCTTACTTCAGTACATTTTTACATTTTTTAATTAAATTGTTCTCTTTTCTTCACAAATTGAAGTAATTTAATTATCCAAATTCCATTCTTATTATACAGCAGATGAGACAAACCAAATTATTACTCTATTTTTCTCACTCAAATTCATATATAAATTCGTTTATTTATTAATAATGTATAAACAACCTTTTATAGACTAATTATATCTAATAAACCAATATAAATATCGAAGTCTCAATGAAAGGTAAACTTTTAACTATATGAGCACAAAAGGTGTTGCCATTTTTCTTGTTGTACAATGTAGTTAATATATTGGATGCATTCTTAGTATTGAAATATTTTTAACAAACAAATTCTACAACAGATTTAATTCTATTGATAAAAAAATTAAATTTTCCTAAAAGTAGATGGGTTAACAAGTAGTCAGTGACTATGTAAATATTTTTTATTTTGAATTATCATAATAATCTAAATTTAAGTTGTGCATTGATCTTCAGTTTTCTAAAATTGAATTAAATAAATAATTTAATTTATTTTTTCATAAAAATACTTCATTTTTCTATACTCAATTCAATTAATTATTTTTTAATTTATTATTTTCAATACTCTTAATTATATCATTAGTTGAGGTGCGAATCCAACTATGATTTTGATAACCAACATCTAATACAGTCATGATATTTTAAGTAAAATATAACAATCTAGTACTTAAATAAATTATTATTTTATTATTATATAATATTTTATGAAAAAAATAACTATCAAAACAAACGTAATTCATTAACATTAGAGTTAAAATAGAATTTTCCTATCTAACAGTCAGCTTTAAGGTCAAAGTACTAGTATATTGAATTATATTATCACGAATAATATTGTTGGAGTACTGTTACAGAAAAAAATTATTCCCAATGTTTGGTCCAACTTATCATTCTTTACATTTTTACCTTTTTATTACTAAAAAAATATTAAATGAATAAGGTAGAATAAAGCGAAAGTGAAAAATTATTTTAAGAAATTACTTTTATTCTTTTCAAAATATAAGATTCTCACTCCCTTTGAATACCACTAAAAAGAAAGGAACATGTGCAATGTCATAAATTTCTGATAATAAATAATAGGCCAAAACTCACATGCACTACTATAGGTATTGCTGGTGTTATTTTCTATTCAAAATTTAAAGTTTTATAATATTCTACATTTTATTAAATGCATTATATATTATTAGTTAAGTAAACCTCTAAATGTAAATAGAGAGTTTTTCATTATAATTCTGTTACTCTGCATAAGATCTGCAAAAGTCTTCCATATAGTTCTTTCTGCATATGTCCTCTCACAACAAATTTGTCATTTCCTGTCTATTTCAGCTGACTTTAAAGTTGTTCAACTTCATACTATACCTTTTTATTATCACTTCTTTATTCACCTCCACTTCTTACTCACTCTCTTGTTCAACTTCATTTATTTCATCAACTACATTCTCATTCTTATTTAGTTTGTCACTCCTCCTAGTTGTGATTGACATACAATGCTCCTTAGGACTGACATGTGTATTAGCTAAGAACTTGTTATTTTGCTGATCAACCAATTGTCCCACCGTATTTCCAAATTTTTGATAGAAGCATCAATATTATTTTGGTTTGATGTGGAAACTTGCATGAGTTATGGGAGTGCTTCCTCCATTTTAGTCAACCTATCTTGCTGGTTTAGCTGTTGATTCTGATAGGGTGCTTGAGGAGGTTGTCTATGAGAGGGTCCTGCATCTTGTTTCCATCTTGAGTATTGATTTTTACTATTTCTCCAACCTGAATTTGCATTATTCATATTATTGACTTCTTCTCCTTCTGTGGATCAACTGTGGTACAATTTGGATGATCTCTTCCACAAAAGTCACATCTCATTACCTGCTAAATTTGAAAATGTGAAGATGATCCCACTTGAAGTTTAGACATTTGTTTCTATAAGTCCTCCATTTGTTGAAAAAGAAGCTTATTTTGAGCCAGGATAACATCTTGTGCATCTATCTCTAACATTCCTCTTTTGGTGGGTTGACTTCTATCGTGATGAACTTGATGATCACTGGCTGCTAGTGCATCAATAATTGTGATGACTTCTTCAAAGTCCTTCATCATGATTGATCCACCTCACAAATTAATCATTTTAAATAAATGAATAGAAAAGACATGATGATGCAGGAAGCGAAAACCATAGATCACATGAATTAAGGAATAATAAACTTCAATATAAGAAAGCATCAAAATCACCGACTTCATGAAATAAGTTATTAAACAAATGACCTACAGAAATTTGGAATCCTTTTCATTGACTTTGGAGATTAAATTTCCTTGGAAGCATTCACAAATAGTATACCCAGAGAAAGAGAAAAGTCAAAAGGCACCATTTTTCTGAAATGCATATGCTGGATACATGAGAACAGCAAAATTGCAAGGTGAGAGAGTACTAGTGAAATGGCAGACGCTGCTGTATCTTTTGCCTTGAACCAAGTGTTCCTAATTCTTCAGGAAGAAACAAACTTGTTGAATGGCATTCAAAAAGAATTTTCAGACATCCGAGATGAACTAGAAAGCATTCAAGCCTTCCTCAAAGATGCAGATAGAAAGGCAGCAGATGAAGCAAGCACCAATGATGGAATAAGAACATGGGTGAAGCAGGTCAGACAAGCATCATTTCGTGTAGAAGATGTCATCGATGAATACCTCAGGGTGATTCATCAGGTCCCTTGTCATGGATGTGGTGCTTCAGTTTGCAACATTACAAACCTGATAAGAACATCGCTTTCTCGCCATCAGATAGCCAGCGAGATTCAGGACATTAAATTGTCACTTTCTTTGATCAAGGAAAGAAGTGAAAGGTATAAGTTTCAAGTTTCACAAGAAAAACCATCGAGTAGTGGATGGAATGATCCCAGAAAGGGTTCCCTTTTCGTTGAAGAAACTGAAATTGTAGGATTTGAAAGACCAAGAGATGAATTGCTTTGGTGGTTGTTGGAGGGCACAAAAGAGAGCACATTGATTTCAGTGGTAGGGATGGGGGGACTTGGAAAAACTACCCTTGCCAAACACGTTTTTGATTGTGAAAATGTGGAAAACCACTTTGATTGTCGTGCTTGCATCACAGTTTCTCAATCTTACACTTTGAGAGGGCTATTCACAGACATGATCAAGCAATTTTGTAGGGAGACAAAAGACCCTCTTCCAGAAATGTTAGACAAAATGGATGAGAAGTCACTGATTTCTGAACTGAGGCAATATCTGGAGCATAAAAGGTACTTGATATTCTTTGATGATGTTTGGCATGAAGATTTTTGTGACCAAGTTGAACTTGCCATGCCTAATAACAACAGAAGTAGCAGGATCATAATCACCACTAGAGTGTTCCATGTTGTTGAGTTTTTCAAGAAGTCCTTTCCTGTTCATGTTCACAACCTACAACCATTGCCTTCCAACAAAGCATGGGAACTCTTCTGCAAGAAGGCATTTAAATTTGAGGTAGATGGCCAATGTCCTGCAGAGCTTAAAGAAATGTCAGATGAAATTCTTAGAAAATGCAAGGGGTTACCTTTGGCTGTTGTGGCCATTGGTGGCCTATTTTCAACCAAATCAAAAACTGTCTTCGAGTGGCAAAAGGTGAGTCAAAATCTCAACCTCGAGTTGCACCGCAATGCCCATTTAACTCCATTAACCAAGATTTTGTCTCTAAGTTATGATGACCTCCCTTACTATTTGAAACCATGCATATTGTATTTTGGTATATACCCTGAGGACTCCTCCATTAATCATAAGAGGTTAACTCGGCAATGGATAGCTGAAGGGTTTGTTAAATCTGATGGAAGAACTTTAGAGGAAGTTGCAGATGAGTACTTATCTCAGTTAATTCATAGAAGTCTGGTTCAAGTCTCCAATATCGGCTTTGAGGGGAAAGTTAAAAGTTGTCAAGTTCATGATTTATTACACGAAGTGGTCGTAAGAAAGATTAAGGATTTATGTTTTTGCCATTTTGTGCATGAAAGTGATGATGAATCAGCCACGAGTGCATCAACTAGACGCCTATCTATACACACTAGTTTGAAGAACAATGTGTTGAAAAGCACTAACTTCACACACATCCGTGCAATTCATGCTTTTGGAAAAGGAGGATCAGTTGAGCTTCTTAAAGGTCTCTTGGCTTCAGAGTCCAGGGTTTTAAAAGTACTAGACCTTGAAAGTACATCTTTAAACTATGTTCCCAGGAATTTAGGGAACATTTTCCACTTGAAGTACCTAAATCTCAAGAACACCAGAATAAGGTCTATTCCCAAATCTGTTGGATGGTTACAGAACCTAGAGACCTTGGATATAAGAAAAACTCTTGTTCGTGAGTTACCAAGTGAAATAAACAAGCTCAAAAAGTTGAGGCATCTTCTTGCATTCCATCGAAACTATGAAGCAGAATATTCTCTTTTGGGATTTACAACTGGTGTGCTGATGAAAAAGGGTATAAAAAACTTGACTTCCCTGCAAAATCTTTGCTATGTGGAGGTAGAACAAGGGGGAATAGATCTCATCCAAGAGTTGAGATTCTTAAGGCAGTTAAGAAAGTTAGGCTTGAGGCTTGTTAGGAGGGAACATGGACATGCAATATGTGCTTCAGTGGTAGAGATGAAACACCTTGAATCACTTAATATCACAGCAATAGGTGAAGATGAAATCATTGACTTGAACTCTATATCATCCATACCCCAACTTCGACGGCTTCACTTGAAAGCAAGATTGGAGAAGATGCCTAATTGGATTTCAAAGCTAGAGTTTCTTGTTCATATAAGGCTGGCTTTATCCAACTTAAAAGATGATCCATTGAGATCGCTGCAAAATTTGCCAAATTTGTTGAAGCTTACTTTCTGGGACAATGCCTATGATGGTGAAACTTTGCATTTTCAAAGTGGAGGGTTTCCAAGATTGAAGGAGCTGAATATGGCTCGCTTGAACACAGTAAGTGCTATCCTCATAGATGAAGGAGCTTTGGTTTCTCTAGAATATCTTCAAATTACCAAAATCACTCATCTGAAGAAGGTACCCTCAGGCATCAAAGCCTTGGATAGCCTTAAAGTTATTGACATCTGTGATATGCCAACTGAACTTGTTGAGAGCATTGATCCACAAAACGGCCAAGATTATTGGATCATCAATCATGTTCCACTTGTAGTCATTCGTCGTTGGATTGGACCAAAAGTCAATGATTTTGAAGTCCACACCATTCATTCGTCAGCTAAGGAATCATCAACAAACTGATAATGCTTTTCAAGTCTATTATGAAGGTACATACTCTTTCTACAGTCATATTTACTTGGCATGTATACACAATCATTAAAACAATGTGTGTGTGTGTGTTTGTTTTGCAACAACTGTAATATCAATGTCTCCTGCGAATGGAATGGTTTTTCTTTCTGTATTTACGAACTCCCATATACTGTCCCCAGATAAAATGTATCCTTCAAGACTATTTGGACAAGGAATAACTACCACTTCATTTTATTTTTCTCATTTCATGGTGTTTACTGCAGGTTGTTGGAGCTGCTGTTTAAAGCTTGTATTCGAGACTTCTTCATTTGAATTGACAAATTCATCTTCATAATAAAGAGAAACGTAATTTCTTTAAAATTTTGGGATTTGTTTGTGATGAAGATTCTACTCAAAAGGACATGTTCTTGTTCATTCCTTCCTAGACAATTGTGGTAGCTGTTATTTTACTGGACTAATTTGTTGTGTTGCTGGAATCAACTGTTGTTTACCAAAAATTTTGACTATCCTCTTTTTTTATCATGATAAAATTACGAGAAAACAGACCTGAAGAGGGTCTATAATGTATGAAAAGCTTAAGACTTCTTCATTTGAATGGACAAATTCGTCTTCATGAAGTTCTAAATCTCGAGTTTTCTGTTCATATTTCAATTAAATTCCCGCCAATTTGCTTAGTGCATACTAGGTTCTGCTTACACATAGAATGAAGTTCTTAATTATTAGACAAACGAAAGTTATAAAATCAACCGTGCTCCAAAAGCAATTTCCATTTTGTTCCATTTCAGGTTCTTAAAATTCTACAGGACAGCAAATATAAAACAATATATACTAAAATATTCAACACCTTTTTTATGAAAGGCTTTGCCATACTGTTTTCTCTTGATAACTATTCACGTCCCTGCAATGCAATTGAGTTTTTAACTGTGAAACAAAAGGCACAATCTCCAAACCAATATCCAAATACATAACATAGCATTATCATTCCAATATCAATATATAAACTTTAAAGGATATATAATTATAGTGAATATGCTCTCAGGCTAAACAAGAGGGTCCACATATATTTTGATAGCTAAGTCCAAGCACATTTTATTTTAAGGGGATACAAGAACAAACTTCCTTCAGAAGTAAAAAAGTTGATGACATCAGAAAAGCAAGAGATCCACATCCAGAGAAGGGGAAGGAAAACCAAAGGCTCCAAAGAAACAATTGACCCAAAGTGCTTAAAACACCAAAAATAGGAGTGTCAAGGCTTGAAGCCAACACTAGGGCAATGTTTAAAAACAGGGAGGAAAAAAAACTTGAGGTAAGAAACTCAAGTTGGATTCATCCTCCCAGAAACCATAATGAGCCAGAGAGCTTCCCCATTCATCTTGGAAAAAGGAGTGTAGTGAAACGAAAAAAGGAAAGGTCCAGATACTTTTGGTGTCGTTGACTTTAATTACAACACCAAGTTTATCTACATAGTATGTTTGTGCTTCTTTTCTTTCACTGGTCCCTTCTTACGAATAATATCTGTGAACTGGGAAGACGCTGGAGAAGATTATTTTTCAAGGTTGTGGTTGAGTCATCATTTGAGCCTGAGCTGAGCCGTATCTGTATTCAAAAACTAACATCAGTTACAGATCAATTGAAAATGTTAGATATTAGGTACAAACCATGCACTATAGCCTCATCACAAAAATCCAAGGAATCTTAACTCAGAAAATACTTGTAATTGTTGGAGGTCTCACATACGTAACCATAGGTATGTAAGTAAAAGCAATTCTCATCATAAAAAACTAATCTTTGTGAAGTTGAGTTAGGTTCAAACCCAAATTAATAAAATATCAACATCTATTCTAACTACTATTATTGGACATATTGAGTTACCACTATTATTATTATTATTATTGGACTACCTTAAATACTTCGTATTTGAGATGTTTAATCCTCGACATAAAAGGTGTCAGACACTCCACATCAACTAGATATAATATAGGCAACGGAATGCATTCAGATAGAGGGCACCCTTGCCTTACAAAACTATTTTTTTGTTAAGGAAATCTCAAACCCACAACTTTTAAGAGAATTAGTATATAACAGCCTATTACAATGTATTTACTTTGCTGCACGTGCTACCATTGCTCACCATTTACCTTGGAACACAACCACAGTCAACTTGCTTTAGAGTTAGAATTAGATGATAAAGCAATACATACTTCTTACAAGTTAAATACGCCCACATCATAATAAGTGTACAACCAACACTTTTGCATTCATTCAGTTACTTTCATTGTCTATTTTCTCACTTTTCATTACATTATGTGTTGTTTCCTTTGCTGAATTGACAGGTACTCAATTTTGACTTTATGTAATTTTATGATTTAGAATTGTGTTCCCATCTTTCTCTCATTACATACATTACATAGGTAGCAAGAGCAAAAGCACTGATTCACGAGACAAACCTCATATTTATTTAGCAATGATGCCAACACTGAGGCAACAAGTTGGATGATAAATTTCTGTCCAATGCAAGCCCGTGCACCAGATCCAAAAGACAGGAATGCTGCATTTTCATTTGGATCATTTAGTACATATGAATTGATTCCTGTACTAGAAAGGTCTTCAGCAGAACCTGAGAGTTCAATATGAAAAGATTAGCAATAGATGAGCAACAAAAATTTCTCCATTACCACCTATAGAGAACATACAAACCATTTTATGAATATGAAGGCTTAATATCAGAATAACACAAATAGCAATTTTCAATCCAAAATGGACAGAATTTTCTTTTTCTCTTATTGACACGGCCTAATTAGATGGGTAGAGGAGGAAAGGCGAGGGCGTGAGATGACAAATGCTACAACAATGGGATGAAGCTAAAAATGTTAGGATCCAATTGCAACGTATAGGATTTGAGTCTCTTTTTGGAAGTATTCGTTTCTATGCGGGGTTTATAAGCCGTTCAGCTTTCCAACTTCAGATAGCTTTTGTGATTTGGTGTGGTTTGATAAGGACTAGGTAATTATGGGTCCTACAATAGAAACTTGGTAGTGTAGAATGTTCAGCAGAGTACTTAAGTGGTATTCCTCCTTAACAGTTAGCTTTTAAAGGAAGGTTTCACGAGTGCTTGGATGTTTGTCAGGTTCTCCCAAGGTTCTCATCAAAGGGGCTACAAAGTTAGCGAATACTATACAAACTTGAGGTTCCACATAGTAGTTACAAAATTGGCACGTTAACATCAATTGAGTAACATTAAGGGGCATCAGAAAGTGATCAAAAGAATACTAAGTTATCACATCCGGACAATTTATCTTGGTCTATTGTTCTAGCTCACAGAAAAATGTCACAACTTTCTTTCCAGATCTTTTCCAATGCAGGTTGAGCTTCATACCCTAATGATATTATTAGATAGTAAACCCCTCGACTCTACAGATCAAGGACATTTCTAACAACTACATGTACAAGATCCTTAGAAGGAACAATCAACATTTTTGTTACAAAATATTTATGAAAATACAATTCTCTTTTTCCATTTTTGTTAATATTTCCATTGTTTCCCTTGTTTTATCTGTGATTCTTGATTACTGAAATACAATCCTTTTTTGAAGTATATCAAGGCTCATACCTGATCTATTTGTAACAGTTGAGAGAAATCGGTAAGGATTGAAATGACTTGCATCACTCCCCCAACTGAAGTCATCCTTCTGTACCAATTCAACAGGTACAACCAAGACAGCTCCAACAGGTATTGTTACACCAGTTGAAAAGTTCAAGTCTGAGATAAAGAGGAACATTATTGAATACAAAATACTAGTAGGAGTACAGATGAACACATGTATGCAGTGCCCACAACTAAGCAAGATAACTTGAAAAGATTACAATTAGTTAGCTTTTGTACATGAAAAACTATGCTTTAAACAAATTAATGCATATAATGTTCTGTAAAGTAAACTATGCTTGCTTGAGAAGCAACATCTCACCATGTTTCAAAGAGCACCTCTGCAGCATGGAACCAGTGGGAAGAAGCCGTGCAGATTCATAAATTGTAGCCAATAACAAAGGCATCCTATAAACATCTTCATGCTCAAATTTTGATGGATTTCTTCGTACCATGCTAATCTCCGAATAAACCTGCAAATGCACATGCACGCAAAATAAGTACCACGTGCATTCAGTCAAATAAAAAAAAAAAAAAAAAAAAAAGAATCTAATAATGAAAATCATGCAGTAAACCCACCCTTGAGCGTGTAAATGAAATCCTACTCCAACAGAAATATAGTTTTTCTTAAAAGGATACTGCAATAACAGTTTGTTACAGTGTTGACAACAATAAAGAAATTTCATCTAAAATGAGAGTGAGAAAATGTAACTTATGTCAATGTCATGATAACATAAAGCAGACAGCCACGGGCTAGGGTTAATAAGAGGAACAGAGTAAGTTCATTTTCCTAACAAAGAACGTTTATTCTAAAGGAGCAAAAAAATTCAAACTATTCAAACAAATTCACCTTAACTAGCCCTCCTCTTACTAAGCAAATTGTAAAACCAAAGTGCAGCCCTAGTTTTAACTTTGTACATAGATAAATTCATTAAAACTACATCATGATTTAACAGTATTCATTATAGGAATTAGAATTTTGGTTTTCAGCATTGGAGAACAAACTAAAATAAAATTATTCACAGAATTGGATAGATCACAGATAGAATGAAACCTTATCTTGTATTTCCATATGCATGACAAGCCTAGTCAATATATCCGTGATTAGAATAGATGTAGTTTGACATCCGTGAAATATCATGCGCATGACATTCCCACAAGGTTCTTCTTTACCATCTTGATGATCCTTAAGATCTCGAAAGAAATAGTAATCTTGGAAGTCATCATCAGAACAGCATTTTGCACCATCTGCTGACTTCATTTCTTTATTGGAACTTTCATCAGATAGTTTACAGCTTTTTCTGCAATGTTGAAGAATGTCTTGAGTCAAGCATTTCAGCTTTGTGCATAAGCATTGGTACCTCCAAAATCCACGTCTCCAAAAAGGAGTAACTTTATAGGAGGCCCAAAAGCAAGCATCTTTAGTGATCTTCATGAACAGTTCCTCATACATTGCAGTCTTCGGCGAGGTCAAGAAGCCATCTCCAAAGAAAGTGACTCCCATTATAGTGAAAGCGATATGTTGAGAAACCAACCTGGAATCAATACCTCCTTTCCTTTTGATGTTTTCTATTTTATCTGTGATAAAGTCTGCAACCTTCACAGGAATCATATCACCATTCTTCAGCAATCTTTCGTTTAATTCTGTTGCCAATAATTCCCTTCTCTTTTGCACCTAAGGAAAATTTAAATTACATTCGAAGTTGCTAGAGTCAGAATGAGAACATCATACAAAAAAATGTCATGATATGTAATTTCTGCAGACACCATTTAAAAGGATGCATAATGAAAATATACAAACAAAAGAGTAGTTCGATCAGAACTAAGAAGGTCTCAAAACTGAATGAATCCTAGCATTTTAAGAATGAGGAACAAATTGCATAATTCAATCTCAACTCCATTCAGAAACACCATAGTTCACATGTCACCTTTTCAAATGAAGGGGCAAAGAGGCTTGATTGCCCAAAGGCTAGATGAAACAGTCTTCCAGTGTAAGGCAACTTATCCTCAGCTTTTATAAGCATCTCTTGGATTAACAATGGATCCCTCACTGACACCAAAAGCTGAGTAGGACCTAACCACAGTTTAACAATAGGTCCATACTTTTTATGGGATTCTGACAACACATCTGAAAATCAAAAAGGGTAAGTACAAAATCAGTTCATAATATTAATCATTACTGAGCAAACAGCACATCATTACAAACAAAACTGCAAAAGAACCTGAGTTTGACATTACTGCACAAAATCCCTTTACTATACATTCTAGAATAAGACCCCACTGAGTAAAAGAAAGAAAGAAAGAAACTGGTTATTTCTGAAAATAACCACAGAATTAACCAATCCACAGGGCAGGAATATAAAAGAAAAAACAAATCAAGCAAAATCTAATACCCCATTCTATTAACTAATCCATATGACAATACCCCATATTCTATTAACCAATAACAAGCAAAATCCAGATTAATCGCCAAACCCAAAATCCACTTCATTAAAACCAAAAAGACTGGTCCTTTATAATAATAACCACATATTCAACTAATCAATGAATCACAGGTAAAAACCCATATCACAAGTCATATATTACATAAGGTCAATATCACAGTAACACCCAATAACTTGCAAAATCCAAAAACTGATTCTTTCTGACAATAACTATAAACTCAAATAATCCAAGGTAAGAAGGGATAAGAAAACAACAATCAGCTATGATTTCACAGACAGTAAATAAAAGGGTTGTGTTAGATTCCAGACAAATAAGACCTTTTTAATAAATTTCTACTTTTAAAACAAATCATGATTAAGTTAAAGTTAAAAAAAAAAAATCAGATTCTAGAGAAGTGAATAGGAAAAAGCTTCTAGATATTAGTTTATGGACCATTCTCAACAGCAAAAAAGAAAAGAAATGATCATGAAGAACCCACCAGTGAAGGTGAAATTTGGCCGGGAAAAGAGCTTGCAGCCGCCAAAAAAAGAGGAAGAGGGAGGTCCAGGGATGGTTCTAGCCATGTGCCATATTCCAAAGAGGCTAAAGAGTCTTCTGAACAAAAGGGTGGTGACAACAACAAGAGATAGCCATAGAAAAGCGTTGAGTTCTCTTGTGGCAAAGTCCCTGAGAAGCTCAGAGGAGTAAAAAGAATGAAAAAAACCCAACAGAGAGAAGCTGTTGGTGTTGTGGTTATCCATTTTTTCTGAATGGAAGAAAGAAAGAAAGAGAAGAGAAGAGAAGAGAAGAGAAAGAAGAATTGGTTTGAGAGATTTTGTGAAGTTTGAATGTTGACCATGACAGTGTTGGTTCTTAATGGAACATGAGTTTACACTTAATTCAGTTGTACATCATTGAAAAATTTGCTATTCACAGCTGTGTATAGTTGAGATTCAGGTTTATGTATCAAATAATAATTTCTTTTACAAATAAGAATTACAATTTTTAAAATTGTCTGAAATTTGTTTCATTAGTAAAAATGTCTAAAATTCTCAAATGCTGTATTTTAAAAAAAAACAAACTTAACGGCAAGTGATTTTTATAATATTATTTATAATAAATATTCGTGTTGCATCCGAGATGGAAGAACACGTGTTTTTCTACTGACCATCTTCTAAAATATTCTACCGAAAATCGGTTTATATATATATATATATATATATATATATATATATATATATATATATATATATATATATATATATATTAAACAATTTTAGCTTATTAATAATATGTTTTTCAAATTGTAATAATAAATGTTTATGTGTGTGTCAACTATAACGTTATTTATTTGTGTTACTTAGATAATATGTTATGTTAATTAGTGTTGTTAATTTTTTTATCAAAATTAAAATTACATGTTAATGAAATTATACAAACAAATAGTTAGATTAATACATAAAAAAATTAGATAATATACGAGATTCTAATACATCTATTAGTGAAAAAGTGTGACTATATTTTATGAGAAAATAAAAAATAATGATTACGTAAAAAAAATAGAATGTGATTTGTAATATGTAATTGTTTTTAACATATAAATATTTTATATTTATTTTTTTTGTAATTTTAAGATATAATTAAGAAAAAATATGAAATATGCATATGAAAATAAAGAATTTCATTGTCACATATATTGTATTAGAAATTTAAACATTTTAAAGGTAAAATTAGGCATTTTTACAGATTATTTTTAAGAATCACCATTTAAATAGGTTGTTGTATTATCTTAAATTACAAATTTATAAAACTAATTATTCTCCTTATATTCTTAATATGAACCTAGGTATTTTGCATTTTTGGTGTTATTTGATAAATGAATTGTTATTGTTATAACTATTATCCAAATAGTAAAAACACTTATGAAAACATTTAATAATTATAAAATGGTAAATAATTATGAACATCAAAATCAATTAATATAAATGTGTTTTTTTCATTATATATATAATTAGAATACTTAATTTAGGATAATAGTTTTCTTTTTTAATGTAAAGACTTTGATGTGTAATGAGGAGAGACAAAGTTGGAAGGGCACGTGGGTGACGATAAGACATTCTGGATTCCGGTTTCGTGATGTAATGGACAACCGCAGGATAAGTATTCACATTTTTAATGAATAAATATTTTGAATAATTACTACTATTAGATTAAATAAATTCTAAAATATATAGCGGTGATAAAGGAAAAAAAAAGTGAAGGTGTATTTTAGGCAATTTAAATCGGGTTAGACTTGATGAGTTGGCATAAATTGATGGGTCGGTTTTGTATTTTTAAGGGTGGGTCCCTTTTATCTAGCCTACCAAAGTCAATGTCAAGGTAGAATAAGCTAGTTTGTTAGTTTTTTTTTTTTAATTGAAAATTTAAAATAAAATAGAAATTTAAAGAGATGAATTTTTTATTATATTATTTAAAAGAATAAATATAAATTATTAATACTTATAAATTAAATTTAAATTACTGATTACAATGAAATAGTTTAATATTAAAGATAATAATAATTTTAATTTATCACGATATTAATTAATTAATTAAAGATTTAGAAAATAGTTATATAATTTACTTTTAAATATAAGAGGGGGAGTTGAATTGCATTTTAATAATTTTTGAAAATAATTTTGTAAACAATAATTTTATATAATAAATAATTTTTTAATGACTTATTTTAAAATTAAAATTTTGTACAACTTCAAAATTTTAATAAATTCACTTAAATAAGATATTTTCTAACTTATTTTTAGTCCCTAATGTCTTACTCTTAATAATAACATTTAAAGAAAAAAATGTAATTAAAAAAAGTAATACACATTATGTTTTATATGGATTCATTTGAAATAATATATTATATCTAATTCTCAATCAATATATATTAAATTTTATTAGACAAACTAATATTCTAAAGTACACTCAACTATTATTTGTAATTATAGTTATTCTTAACTAATTCTTTACGTATTATTTGAGATTGTAATCACTCATGGCTAATCTCTTAAGTATTTTTTGAGATTGTAGTTATTATTGACTAACTCCTTAAGTGTTGTTAGAGATCGTAGTTATTGGCTACTTCATGAGTATTTTTTGAGATTGTAATCATTCTTGACTAACCTCTTGAGTGTTCTTTCTAAACATAGTCACTTTTGACTAGTATTGTTGAGTATTTTTTTGGATTGTTGTAGTCATTCCTGATTGACCCTATTAATATTTTTTTTTTAGATCGCAACTACTCCTAGCTAATCGCGTATGATTGTTCTTTGAACCCAGTAACTATTGACTAAACAAGTACTATTCATCAAATAGTCACTCTTGACTAACATAAGACATTTTGTAAGGTACAATCAACATATCATTGGTTTTGTCTATAAGGATGGATTGTGCCTTTCGACAATTACAACGTCTACAAGTTCTCTCTTAGTTTACTAGATGAACATTCATAATGTTAGCTATGAAACTTTTTTGGATATATAGATTTTAGTAGAGTTTCTGCACTATGAAACATCCTCTCTTGTGTTCTTCTTCTTGATAGGTAGATTTATATAGGTATCGTTGTTTCTGAATGTTTTGCAACTCACTAGAATGTCATTTTGCGTATAATGAGCTTGATAGACAATGTATATGAAACTTTAAATGTTCTTTCTCCTTTATGCAACATTTTTTATAGTTGATAATACTTATCTTATCTTTTTAGGTAGAATAACCTTTTGTACAATAATATAATAAAAGTGCAAACTGTATTAAGTAGATAGTTGGACTAAAGTTGAATAACGTTTGTGTCAAGCTATTCTGAAGAAAAATTTTTTAATAAAAGGGATCACTTGATGTGACTCGTGCTTAAAGGAATCGTCTTAGCATACAAAAGCAACAGGCACTCTCTACAACATAGAATGTGTGTATATATATTCATGAAGTACCAGGGTAGCTTAAATTATGCACGAAGATTGTATAGTGTTGTATTGTTTGACAAACAAAATGTTTACCTCTTTTACGTTCGGTTGATTTAACAAAGCTTAACGAAACATACTCATACTTTATGCTTTCAAAAATCATAAGGTGTTAGACTTTTATTTAATCCAGACCCGTCAATCCAAATTCTTGAAAAAATAATCCAAACAAAAAAGCAAGGTAAAAATGATGGAAAGTTGAAAGAAAACATAGATGATGAAAGGTAGATGAACAAAACGTAACTATGATTGAAGTCAAAATCTTGATAAATCAAAATCGATGAGAATGAAGGATACAAAATGTTACTTTTGTGGCAAGAGAAGTCATGTGAAGAAAGATTGTTGGCATAGAAAGAATGGAAGAAATAATTCTAAAGCATAAACCTCAAAAGGTTTTGTTGCAAGTATCTCGAAAGATTTAGGTATTCTAGTTAATAAAGCTAATCTAATGGTGAAAAAGAATTTCATGATGGGTAGATAATGGATTAGCTTCCACATGACACATGAATCTATACCGAGATTGATTTTACACTTATCAACCCATCTCAAATGTTTTATGTTCATGAGAAATGATTATACCTTAGAGATTGGTAGAGTGAGTACTGTCAAAATTAAAAAAAAAATGTATGATGGTACTATACACAAAGTTCAATGGTATGATATGTGAAAGGCTTGAAGAAGAATTTATTGTATTTAATATCCTAGAAAATAACTTTAGAATAAAAACGTTGTAAAACTTAAAATTTAACTTTACAGATAAATGAGATGATACCTAAATATTCTTAAAAAAAAAATTACATAAAATTACATAAAATATATGTCAACAAGTTAAGAAGATGTCACATCACAAACTTAGTTATATGTTAAAGCGAGATATGCAAATCCTTTTAAAAATATAACTTTTTACTAGATTAAAGAAGTTATTTTACCTTTTTGCTAGCATTCTATGATAACCAAACAACATAGATTAAAGTTTGTTAGAGTGACTTAAAAACAAATACATTAAACTTGACTTATTATTATGTATAGGAATCAATAATATTATCCCTTAAAAGTGCAAGATTGTAAGCAAATTTCTCCTTTACTTTCTATCAGTTATAAGTTACACTCAAATATTAATCTTACCAACAAAGTAACAAAGATAAAAATGTCTCGAATATCTATACATCAAAAATGAGTAATTTTATATATGTCATCGTTCATACAAGACCATATATTACACAAACAAATGTAAATATGAATAGTTATTATATTTATAAAAAATCCTAATGAAAAGTAATATACTTTAAGAGAATGCTTAAATATATCAAAGAAATATCAAATATTACATTATGTTATAAAAAAAAATCATAGTTTTTAAATATTATATTGATTTAGACTTTTACATGTGATCTTTAATAACATAAAAAGGAGATTGTATTATAATTTTTTTTTCGTTTAGCAAACTCACATTATCACATGTTTTGTTCCTTTTTCATCTTTTATTTTTATTTTTATTGTGACTTATTATGTTGTTACTTTTGTATCCAACAATAAGAAATTCTAAACTTTTTTCACGCCCACCAAATCCACAAGCCATGTGTGCACCCTTTTTTTTATAGAGAAAAATTAGATTTTGAAGAAAGGAGGAAGAGAAGAAGGTTACATAACGCAAATCTTCAATACAGCATGTTCTACCTTTCTCTTGAAGATTTTGGAGAATGAAGGTAAAAGAGGAGAGACTAAGAATAAGGATGCTTTTGGTTTTTTCTAAAGAAAGAAGAGAGAATGATTGTTCTGTATATTTGTACCACCTGAATCACTAACTACACCCACTCATTCATTTACTCTCATTTTTTCTTTTAGCCCAACATAAGTAACCCAACTAGTTTACTAAAATTTTCAAATTCTTAATATGCAAGTTTCCATTGTACCCACCAAAAGAACCTTTTTCATTATCCTAGTAAGGAAAAAAAAAAGCCTTGGAGCTAGCTTTGTATGGATTTATGGGAAGTCTTGTTGACTTATTATATATATATATATATATATATATATATATATATATATATATCTATTTATAA